>Ga0213869_10000743_pt1 | contig 25429 bp, 20 predicted proteins | sample PICome_10_FD_160083 | JGI IMG/M metagenome (GOLD analysis project Ga0213869, IMG submission 160083) | Coastal seawater microbial communities near Pivers Island, North Carolina, United States - PICO132 | ecosystem: Environmental > Aquatic > Marine > Coastal | place: USA: North Carolina...
CGCCAAAACAACAGGCGGCATAATACGCTGCGAGATAAAGAAGAAAGTTATATCACCGTTGCGAATAGGGCCCGCTTTGAAGGTAAACCGTGATAATGCATAGGCAGCCAACGTACCCAAAATGATGCTAATCGCACTACCAGCAGCTGTTACAAACACACTGTTAAAGAAAGGCTCAACAATGGCCACACCTCCCTGCGCCGGCGATTTCCAGAGCGCTCGCCATCCGTCCAATGTTGGCTCAAAATCTACCCAAGGGATGTAAGTCGCTCCATTGGTAACCGATTGGAAGTCTTTAAACGAGGTCGAAATTGCCCACAGGAACGGCGCGATAACAAAGACCGACCACAAAGTAACGGCCAGATATTTGAGTGTGGAGTATAAAAAGCCCATGATTAATTACCTCTTACCATCAATTTTACCAAAATCTTTGCGATGATCGTAAAGCTGATGATCATGATGATCAGATAGGTTAAAGATAGCGCAGCAGAGTATCCAAATTGAAATTCTCGCAAGCCCTTAATAAAAATGTAAAAACTTGAGGTTTCAGTAGAAGTTCCCGGCCCGCCCGAAGTGAGTACGTAAACAGTATCCATGATCTTTGACGCTTCAATAAGCCGAATGATGATTGCCCCAATCGAAATTGGCGCCATTAATGGGAAGGTCACGTAAACAAACGTTCGGATAGGCCCAGCTCCATCGATAGAAGCCGCCAAATAAGGTTCTTTAGGCAGCGATAAAAGGCCCGCTAATAATAAAAGAAACATAAATGGGGTCCATTGCCAAACCTCAACAAGGACAACCGTAAATTTGGCGAGTACTTCGCTACTCAGCCAAAGTGGGTTCATTCCAAAAAGATTAAAAAAATCATTCACTGGACCAAGAGATTCATGGAAAAATGTGCGCCAAATAACAGTCATAATAACCGGCGTCGTCATCATAGGAATCAAAAAAAGGACTCTAAAAAATCTTTGAAATACAATATCCTTCCATACAATTAGCGCTAGAGAAAATCCAACGACATATTGTAAAAAAACTGTGGTGAGTGACAGCATACTCAAACGGCCAAACGCTTCCCAAAACCGTAGGTCATCTGTAAACAGTCGGATATAATTTTCGATGCCAATAAAATCCAAACCTGGATAGAAGCTGTCCCAACTTGAAAGACTTAAGCGGACCGTAAACCCAATTGGAAATATTAAAATGCCCAGAAGAACCAAAAGCCCAGGAAGCAAGAACATGTATTTATGTTTGAAGTTCATTGGTTATCACCCTGTTTTGCATAGAGCGCCCCAGAAAGGGGCGCTCTAGTAATCTGTAGTTATGGTAAAACTTACTCTGCGTCTTCCAGAGCCACACCAATAGCATAAGCTTCTCGAACTGTATCAGCGCCAATACGCTTTACAATTTTTGTCCACTCAGCGGCCACCTCATCTAGAGCTTCTTGTGGTGACAACTGCCCAGCCAAGGCCTTAGAGGTGCCTGTCGCAACTGCACTATTGAACTGGAAAACACCTGGGACCCGCAATGGGAACACACGGTTGGTGCTGCCTTCTTCCATTTCCATCAGAGTGTCCGCATATTGCTTGGCAATTTCAGGATCCCAACCTTGACGATCAACATAAATCTCAGGCACAAAGTCTGATTTCTTGAACGGGTTCACGCCAAAGCGACCAATCCCAATGTCAGCTTGGTGATTGGCGTCATTGGCAAAGAAGCACAGATAATCAAAGGCCATATCATGGTTCTTGCTTTTCTTTGCAACGGCAGCTGTCCAACCCCAAACAATGTAGGGTGCCTGATTATATTCTTGTTCCCAAGCTTCGCTATCACGGTTCCAAACTCGAGTTGCGCCTGGTAGTGGCGCTGCGCCAACTTTGTTTTTGATTGGGCTGTCATCCTCCATAGCCTTAACGAAAGCATCATCCCATGAGAAGCTAAACAAGGTTTGTCCGCCACCAAACGAGTTGATTTCATCGCCTAATCCGAAGTTAATACCACCTGGTGGCACGTATTTCGTCGCTTCTACCCAATCGGTCAACGCTTCAACAAAACCAGGTCCATTGATCAACGGCTCCATAGTTTCGAGGTCAAAGAAAAAACCACCTTTGACCCGTGGGTTCTTTGAATAGGCCACCGAACGGCTGAAAAACGCCGCAAACATCAAGTCGTCTTTCTTCATAACTTCGGCGGATCCATATTCTAGCTCGCCGTCGTTATCCCAGTCCCAACCGTTGAAGAATGTAGCCATTTCAGCATATTCTTTCCACGTTTGTGGAATGCGCAATTCATTGCCCGTTTCGGCTTTGTATTTTGCTTGATACTCAGGGTTATCAATCACATCTTTACGATACTTCAAGTAATGGCGGTCCCCATCGATTGGAAACTGGATCATCTCACCATCCCAAGAATTCACATCAATATGGCTTTGAGTAACGTCTTGCATTTGGGGCATATTAACATATTTCGCAGGCACAGGTTGCAAGTATTGCTTCCAGTCGCGGATGAAATTAGAAAATCCAAACACGATATCATAGGGCGCCTGACCAGCTTGAAACGGAACCATAGCTTTTGAATACAGGTCTCCAGCAGGCGTATGGATCACGTTCACCTCAGCGCCCGTTAGCGCACTGAACTGCTCAGCGTGAAGCGCTGTAGGCTCGCCCATAACTGGCACAGCATGGGTGTTTATAGTCAGTTTTTGGCCGCTATAATCTTTTTGCGACATCGATTCATAGGAACATTCGCCTGCAATGTCGCCAGTATTTTTAATATGTGGAAACTGATCGCTCCATTTATCTGCATGCGCAAGGCTCCCCAGTAGGGCAGTACTCCCTACTAAAAGGCCCATGTGTATTGAATTTCTCATTATTCTTCCTCCCGTTTATTTTGTTTCCTTAGTTTTTTTAAGGTATCAGGACACCACGTCCCTTTACCTTACCGTTATTCAGATCCTGTAAAGCCAGATTGGCGTCAGCCAAACTGTATTCTTGCGTAGCCAAATTCACGAGGCCCTTGTCCGCTAAAGACATTAACTCCGTAAGCTCGGCCCAAGTTCCAACTAAATTTCCAATTATATTTTTCTCTGTCGTGATCATCTCAAACGCACTGACGTTTATATCTTCGCCATAGCCAACGACATAATAACTTCCCATGTCGCGAGTCATAGCCAACCCCTTAGCAGTTGTTCCGCGCTCAGCTACAAAATCTAATACGGCTTCGGCACCCTTGCCTTTTGTCAATTCCAAAACTTTTTGCACTTCGTTACCGTCAGCTTTGACTAACGCATCTGCGCCACACGTTTCAGCAAGCGCTAAGGCCATGTCAGACGGATCAACAACAATAATTTCCGCCGCACACATGGCGCGCAGCACTTGAATCCCGATATGTCCCAAGCCACCAGAACCAATTACAACGCATTTTTCGCCGGGCAACAGATGACGCGATGCTTTCTTTGCAGCTCGGTAGGCGGTGAGCCCTGCGTCTGAATACGCTGCAACTTCCTTTGGAACCAAGGTTTGTGGCAATTTCACAATATTTCGCACAGAGGTTTTAAGCGCTTCCGCATAGCCACCGTTGCAATCGACCCCAGGGAACATACCATTTTCACCGTGCATGTCGTGCCCCCGCCGGCATGCCAAACACGTACCACCAGTTATTTTCGGGTGCACAATCACTGGGTCACCCTTTTTAAGCCCCTCAACTTCACTTCCAACGTCTTCAATCCAGCCAGCGTTTTCGTGGCCCATTATGAGCGGCAGGAGCGTACGGTCGGCATCAGTCGCCTCGCGCCAAACGCCTTCAATGATGTGCAAATCAGTCCGGCACACGCCAGCACCCCCGATGCGGACAATAACATCGCTAGCTTTCTCAATTTTAGGATCCGGAACGTTTTCCAAGTCAACCCAAGACGGTGCTGTCAGGTGATCGTCATATTGTTTTAGAACTTGCGCGCGCATGATTAGCCTTCCAATATCTCTGCCTATTTCTCGATAGAACGTCGATAAGTTGGCGCTTTCCAGCAAGATCAAAAAGTGTTCACTTCTGGTCAAGATAGCCCAAAAAGTGTTCACTTTATGAACACTAAGCCAATTTGCAGTTTAAAGAGAAAAGTCCTACGTTTTACCTTAGGAGAAAAAAATGACCTCATTTAATGGCAACTTGGGCGGCGATCAGGGTGATCAATTAGCTCAAACGGCGCTTGGTACAGAAATTGAAATCTCACAGGCTTCGCTCGCAGATAGTTGGAGGCGTAGCTCGTCTTTTGGCTTAGATCCAAATGGCAAACCAGTAGACGCCGTGATATCTGAAACTGAACTTTATCAATCGAACCAAAAGAATGAATACATCACACAGTTCGTAATGCCTGAACTGGAACTTTTATATAATCAAATCGCCGGCACCAATTTTATGGTAGCCTATGCAGATAGTGAAGGCGTTGTCATAAATGCTCTGCGGGACGCAGATTTCAAAAACAGCGATGCCGGCAAAGCAGTTATTCCAGGGTCTATCTGGACTGAGGAATATCGTGGTACAAATGCATTGGGCTTATGCTTACATACGGGCTCATCACAGATCGTAGCTGGACGCGATCATTTTTTTCACAAACTTGGCAATTTGTCTTGCTTTGCAGCACCAATTTACAACCCTAATAATGAGATTGTGGGAATGATTGATGCAACATCTGATGCATCATCACGGCAACACCACACTCTGGCATTAGTTAAGTTGGCTTGCAAAAACGTTGAAAATCGCTTGTTTACCGATGCGTTTGAACACTCATTGATTATTAGTTTTCACGCTCGCCATGAATATCTTGGGACTACTAGCGCTGCATTATTAGCCATAGACGAGCATGGGTTTATTGATGGTGCAAACACCAATGCAAAAATGATGTTAAATGGCTTGAATTTGTCTCATAAACGCCATTTTGGCGATATTTTTTCTGTTCCTTTTTCTGACATAATTAACAGGCTCTCTTCCAATGAAATTATACGCATCCACGATGTAATGGGATCTGCGGTTTTCATGGCGATGAAGGAAAGTACAACTAAACGTATTGTGGACATGAATTTACATAGTCGCTCAAAGACACCCAACACAAAATTGCTACCGCAGATTTCTCAGACCGACAAGAAAGATCCCAAAAGTGTAAAAATCAAGCGTACTTACATAGCGGAAGATGCCGGTTTGAAACGGCATTTACTGATGGCAAGAAATGCTCTGAAATACGAGCTGCCAGTGTTTATCGAAGGTGCCCGCGGTTCCGGTAAGAAAGCTACAGCAACCCAATTGCACAAACTTCTTTTCTGCGAACAGCCCTTTGTTGAAATAAAGTGTAATTTATTAACGGCCGAGAATTACGAAAAAATGTTGTTTGGAGAGGCGGGAAGGCTAGCCTATTTTCAACCTTCTTCCTCAGTTTTTTCTGCAAGCCTTCTTGACAAGGCACGTAATGGGAGCCTGTTTTTAAACGGTATCGAAGCGCTGCCTATCGTGGCACAAAAAGCCTTAACACAAGTACTGGAAGAACGACAAGAAGCTCAAATTGACCTGGGAAAAACTGAAATTTCTGCTGTATTCTCCTCAAGCCGTTTATCTTTTACAGCGTTAAAAGCCAGTGAAGATTTAGACCCAGTCTTTCTGGAAGCCCTTCAGGGATCGCAAATTGTTCTGCCGCATCTTTCACAAAGGTTTGACTTTCGGCTTTTAGCAACAGAGCTTTTATATCGGGTTTCTCCCTCTCATAAATTTTCCAAATCGGCTCTGGATGCTTTACATAGGCGCGACTGGCCGGGCCACGTCAAACAACTAAAAAGAACCATTCAAATGCTACTTGCTAATGCTGACGGACCAATCATCCGCGCTTCTGCACTGTCAGGTGGCACGCAACTTACATCAGATGAATTAACACCATGCATTTCATGTTGTAATTCTCCTGTGCGGAAAGAAAGCTGCGTTTTAATAAAAAAAACATGGCTTGAGACGGGAGGTAATGTCAGTCTTGTCTCACGCCGATTAGGTATATCACGAACCACAATTTATAAGCACCTCAACGATCTCTGAAGCAACTGAATTTCAGTCAGGTTTCTTAAAGCCGTTAACCCATATCCCCTTCATCAAGTAAAACGATATCACAGCCAAAAAAATTGATTGATATAGGATAGATTTTTCAAATAAATAACTAAAAAAGTTGATTTTTGCTTAAACCACTAAGTGTAATGACGTCAAAAAATTTCTTTAATACTAGGTGGAAAGCTGTAAACTTGAACGTTCGTGTAGTTTGCATCATGCAGCCTGCGATGGCTCACATTTTTCACTCAGTCCACCAGAGTGATCGATGCAACGTCACCTAGACAATCCATTTGCATATTGGCTCTAATTGTAGCGACATGAACTCAAGCTGCATGTCTGGTATGAAGTAGGTGAAAAAATATTGAAAAGATTACCAGATTAAAAACTTAGTTTAAGTGAATAAGATTACATTAAAAACGGCACCAAGAGATTTAAATCCAAACACAGAAAAATTCCGTTTGTTTGGGTTTTAGGCAGAGGACGCACCTTACTGTGCCACGCGCGGACGACCAGTTGCTTCAACCGAAATCACTGCCTCAATAAATAGCTCCCTCGCCTCGCTGCGCGCACGTCTGATATCACGATGGCTTGAGACCTGTACAGTGTCACTGCCACTCTCCTCCACCTCCGCGCGCGCTGTGTCGCACAGCCAAGTCTCCAGCGCCAGCAAGGCGTCATCCTCACTGTAAAAATCCTGGGGACCCTCGATAAAGTGTACTCGAAATACTCCTTCCAACGGCGCCGTGATCGTGCCGGACCGGCGCATTGTGATGCGCCCAACGACGGCGCCAATGGCATTGGCCACGGCGGCATGCTCGGGCAAAATAACATCGCAATTCAACGCCTCGCCAACCGCCGGGTAATAGGTGGACGCCGAGGCACCCAGCCCGATCACATCTACATCCAGACGGGCCTCAATCTTCACCAATCCCGCCGCGCGGCGCAACCCACGCTGCAACAGCTCATGATCAGCCAGGGCCGGCGGCGAGGCGCCATAGGGATCGGTCTCCTCTGCAAAGGCCGACGTGAGCATGGCCTTTGAGGTTTGGGCCGTGAGTTGATCAATAATGATTTTTGCCATCTGTTCAGGTGCCCGCGCCAAAGGATCCCCTGCCCCCGTGCGCCTGCGCGCAATCAAAGCAAGCCCAATCGCGGCCGCTTCACGGTTCCAAGCACTTAGCATTCCTAAAACATGGCTGGCATCGGAGGGGGTGACACCGGAGAGCTGGACCAAGCCGCGCGCCACCAAACGTTGGATAGACAGGTACTCGACCCGTGTGGACAAAAGCCGGTCCAGTGGATGGGTCTGCGCGCCGATGCGGGCAAGTACGGCCTGATCACGGGCGCTGAGACCCGCGGTGTCACCTCCTGGCACCGCGCGCACAAATTGCCCATCATAGTCGCCCAGCATGACGGCCCGAAGCTGCCGATCAAGAGCGGGCAAAACTACATCTGGCGCCTCATGGGCGATCAGCGAAATTGGCAAGACCCGGCGCGGACCCAGAGTAATCCCACCCGCGAGACCCTCAGAGCGAAAATGCACCTCACTGTCCCCGCCCAAACCAGTTGTACGCATGGCCACGGCCTCGACCATTGTGCGATAGGGACCGACCTGGGCCCCGGCCGGATCAATCTGTGGCCGTCCATCACGCAACAGGGCGATATCCGTCGTGGTCCCGCCAATATCAGACACCAAAGCATGATCCCGTCCCGTCATCCAGCGGGCACCTACAATGGAAGCGGCGGGACCGCTCAGAATGGTTTCAATAGGCCGTTCCTTGGCCTTTTGAGAAGAAATCAAAGCCCCGTCGCCCCGCACGACCATAAGGGGCGCAGAAAGGCCAATCTCGCGCAAAATGTCTTCCGCCCGGCCAATGAGCTTGTGGGTCATCCCGATCAATCGGGCGTTCAACACAGCCGTTAACGCCCGCTTGGGTCCGTTGAGCTTTGAGGACAGGTGATGCGACGCGCTAACAGGGCGGCCTGTAACCTGCCCAATCACCTCGGCGGTCCGTAGCTCATGGGCGGCATTGCGTGTGGCAAATTGCGCCGCCACCGCATAGGCCGATACGCCTTGATCTTGTGCCAGCCACTCTCGCAGCGCACCTTCATCCAGCGGTGCGGCCAGCCCGCCCGCATGATCATGCCCACCACTCAGCGTGATCACCGGATCACCCTTCAGCGCCTCCTTGAGCCCATAGCTGTCCAAATCCCGCGCATTAAAACCGATAGAGACCAGCCCCACACGCCCACCTTGCCCTTCAACCAAAGCATTGGTGGCTAAAGTTGTGGACAAAGATGCCAAGGAAATCTCACGAGGCGCAACATCGGCCTGCGCCAATACGGCCCGCACCGCAGAGCCAATGCCCAATGCCAAATCCACACGTGTGGTCAGAGACTTTGCACTGGCAATTACATGGGTGTCGTCGCGGATCAGCACCGCATCCGTATAGGTGCCGCCTGTATCAACGCCCAATAATATCGTCATCAGCTTATCTCCCCCAGGCTTCCGGCCGGTCTAACCCATTTTCGCGCCAGGTCACGCTATTTTGCGACAAATGAGCGGCCAAAAACTTAGGATGCAATATTCTAACTTGTACCACACCCGCTCTTGCGACATTTTCACCTAAGGCGAAAAGGAGCATTCATCCGTGCAAAATCAGGCTACACCCCACGTCTCTTTGACGCAATTCACTGCCGTTGCGGGAAAAATTGGGCTGCTATCTTTTGGGGGCCCTGCAGCGCAAATCGCCTTGATGCAAGATGAGCTGGTCGACAAACGCGGGTGGGTTTTACAACAAGATTTCCTCAGAGCCCTGTCATTTTGCATGTTGCTGCCCGGCCCAGAGGCGATGCAATTGGCCACCTACCTCGGCTGGCGGCTGCATGGGCTGCGCGGCGGGCTTATCGGCGGAACCTTGTTCATCCTTCCCGGCGCATGCGTGATTTATGCTTTGGCTTGGGCTTACGTCATCTTTGGACATACGGACTGGAGCCAAGCCGCATTCACCGGCATCAAAGCCTGCGTCATCGTCATCGTACTCCAAGCCTTGCTCAAAATTTGCACCCACGCTTTGATCGAGTCCATGGCCTGGGCGATTGCCGCCAGCAGCTTTTGCGCCATTGCACTGTTTGGCCTGCCCTATCCTTGGGTAGTTTTGGGTGCAGCGCTTTGGGGCGTTGCTGCGCTGCCCGTATACACAGGGCCAAAAAGACACACCCCGCCACTCCAGCAAAGCACTTTGGCCGCCTCCAGCATTCTTGCCACCCTATGGGCGCTGCCCATTGCAATTCTTTGGGGTATGAAAGAGGTGCTTTTAACCAAAATCGCTATACTTTTTTCAACCCTGGCGGTGGTCACCTTTGGCGGGGCCTATGCGGTTTTGGGATATCTTGGGCAAACGGCCGTAACCGATCTACACTGGCTCACAGCGCCGCAGATGATCGACGCTTTGGGGCTGGCGGAGACCACGCCAGGCCCACTCATCCTAGTCACGCAATTCGTGGGATTTCTCGCTGGATTTAATGCTGGTGGGCTCGCCTTGGCATTCATCGCCGGCCTTCTGACGCTTTGGGTCACTTTCCTTCCTTGTTTTTTGTGGATTTTCTTCTTTGCGCCCCATCTTGAACGTCTGATGTCCATCACTTGGCTGGTATGCGCCCTCGCGGGGATCACGGCCGCGGTGGTTGGGGTGATTGCCAGTCTTTCCATATGGTTTGCCGGGCAAATCTGGTTTTCCAGCCATAGTGAACGGACCCTTGGCCCTCTACATCTGTCCCTGCCTGATCCAGGCTCGTTTGACCCGCTGTCCCTGAGCTTCTCCGCCCTAGCTGCCCTGCTTTTGCTGTGGCGGAAGTGGGATATTATTTGGACTTTGCCCCTTATGGCGCTTTTGTCCATCGGAGTTTCCACCTTTTAAGCGCCCAACAGCCTTTTCGTTTCTGGCAAAATACCGTAGAGTGCCGTCCAACCGTATTTGGACGATTGGGGATAAAAATGATCGACTATGGCAGCATGATGCATGATGCAATGCGCGGTTTAATTAAGCGCTTGTTGCAAGATATTGCTGACGCAGGAGAATTGCCCGGAGATCATCATTTTTTTATCACCTTCGATACGATGTGTCCGGGCGTGCTGATCCCTGATTGGCTACTCGATCGCTACCCCGACGAAATCACAATCGTGGTGCAGCATTGGTTTGAAAATCTCAATGTCACCGATGAAGGGTTCTCCATCACACTGAATTTCGGCGATGCGCCCGAGCCACTCTACATTCCGTTTTTGGCGCTGCGCACCTTTGTAGACCCTTCCGTTGAATTCGGTCTGCGCTTTGAGCAGATTGAAGAGGATGCGCCAGAAGCCGAAGAGGCGCCGATGCATGAAAATGCCGAGCCCGATGAGGAGATCAGAGAAGAGGCACAGGTTTTAAGCCTCGACAGCTTCCGAAAACAGTAATGCCCGCGACCGAGCACATTGCACCTGCCGTGCTGCATGGGTAGACCGTTGAGCAAATAACGAAAGGGCATCCCATGACCAAAACACGCGTAGAGACCGACAGCTTCGGCCCATTAGACGTTCCTTCTGACAAATATTGGGGTGCACAAACCCAAAGATCGCTGATCAACTTTCCGATCGGTTGGGAAAAGCAACCCATCGCCATCGTCCGCGCGCTTGGGGTCATCAAACAGGGCTGTGCGATGGCCAATACGGCACTTGGCAAACTGCCGGCTGATACAGGGAAAGCGATCCAAGAGGCAGCAAGCGAAGTCGCTAGCGGAGTGCTCGATGATCACTTTCCGCTGGTGGTGTGGCAAACCGGCTCGGGTACGCAGTCCAACATGAACGCTAATGAGGTAATTGCCAACCGCGCGATTGAAATGATGGGGGGGGTGATTGGGTCGAAAGATCCCGTGCACCCCAACGATCATTGCAACATGGGCCAGTCTTCCAATGACACCTTTCCGACTGCGATGCATATTGCCACAGCGATCACGGCAAGAGATGTGACCCTGCCCGGTCTACGCGCCTTGCACGCAGCTTTACAGGCAAAAACCGAAGAGTTTAATGGGATTATCAAGATCGGCCGCACCCATACAATGGATGCCACCCCCCTCACATTGGCGCAGGAATTTTCCGGCTATACCCATCAAGTGGCCATGGCCATCGCCCGCATAGAAGGCGCCCTGCCGCGCATTTATGAGTTAGCACAGGGCGGTACGGCCGTGGGCACAGGGCTCAACACCCCTGTCGGCTGGGGAGAAAGGGTGGCGCAAAATATGGCACAAATAACAGGTTTACCCTTCGTAACTGCGCCGAACAAATTCGAAGCCCTCGCCGCTCATGATGCGATGGTCGAGATGTCAGGCGCCTTGAAAACAGCAGCAGTCAGCCTGTTCAAAATCGCCAATGACATCCGTTTGCTCGGATCGGGTCCACGCTGTGGATTGGGTGAATTGATGTTGCCAGAGAATGAGCCTGGCAGCTCCATCATGCCCGGCAAGGTCAACCCAACCCAATGCGAAGCTCTGACACAGGTCTGCGCCCATGTGCTGGGCAATGATGCGGCCGTTGGTTTCGCCGGCAGTCAAGGTCACTTCGAATTGAACGTATACAAACCGATGATGGCCTATAACGTACTACAATCCATGCAATTGCTCGGCGATGCTGCACAAACCTTTACTGACAATTGCGTCAATGGTATCACCGCAAACCGTGATCAAATTGACAAATTGATGCGCGAGAGCCTTATGCTGGTCACCGCTTTGGCACCAGAAATTGGCTATGACAATGCCACCACCGTGGCCAAAACCGCCCATAAAAACGGCACTACTTTGAAGCAAGAGGCCATCGCCCTCGGCTTTGTAAATGAGGCAACCTTTGACAAGGTCGTGCGCCCTGAATTGATGATCGGACCGAAATGAGCCAACCGGTTAATCTTAACAGCTTTCGAAAATCTAAAGCTCGAGCGGAAAAATCGGCCCGAGCGGCAAAAAACGTTATGAAGTTTGGCCAAAGCAACGACCAAAAACGCCTCCAACAGACCAAAAAAGCGGTACAGGTGCAACATTTGGATCAACACAAGCGCGATCCATGATGCAAAGACCCAAGAAACGCTCCCTTACCCTGAACGGTCATCGCACCAGCGTCTCGCTGGAAGATGAATTTTGGCTTGAGTTTCTTCGAATTGCCCAAGAACAGGGCAAGGCGATCAACGCTTTGGCCGTTGAAATTGACCATGCGCGTGGGATTGAGGTAGGGCTGGCCTCTGCTATCCGCCTGTTTGTCCTGTCTCAGGCGCTGCGGCGGCCATTTCCCTAAGATCCAGGCGGCGAATTTTGCCTGTGGCAGTCATAGGCATCTCCTCCAACACCCGCACCCATTTCGGCGCCATATGCGGCGAAAGTTGCCCAGCCACCTGCGCAATTAAATCCGCTTCGAATTCCGGCTCTAGCGTGCCATTGACTGTGACATAGGCGCCAACCACATGTCCGCGTGTCGCGTCGGGCGCAGCCACCGCAGCGGCCATGACCACTTGCGGCGCGCGGGCCAAAACAGCCTCAATCTCAGTCGGGCCAATTCGATACCCGCTTGACGTGATTACATCATCATCACGGGCCATGAATTGCACATATCCCTGCGCATCCATACGCCCCAGATCTCCGGTGATCAGATAGTCACCCAAAAACCGTTTGGCAGTTTTTTGTGGTTGGTTCCAATAACGCAGAAACATGGTCGGCGTATCATGGTGGACGCAGATTTGACCGATCTGCCCATCCTCAACTGCCTCGCCCTTTTCATCTAATATGCGCATATCAAACCCCGGAAAGGCCTGGCCAATCCACCCGTTCTGCGCAGCACCCAAGCTGCGGGCGGATCCAGCACTAAGGTTGCATTCAGTTTGCCCATAAAGCTCGTTCACCTCCGCGCCTAAGGCCCGTTTCGCCCAACTTATCAACTCGGCCGAAAGCGGCTCGCCCCCTGATGAAATGGATCGCAACCGCACTGTGCTGGGCACCTCGGCTTGGCGCATCATTTTCAAAGCCGTGGGCGGCAGAAACGCCCGCGTGATTTGGGCATCACGGATCAGATCAAAGGCCGCCTCAGCCGTGAAGCGCTCAAAACGTTTGGCCACAAGCGGCACGCGAAAATAAAAACAAGGGATCGCCATATCCATCAAGCCGCCAATCCAAGCCCAATCCGCCGGCGTCCAACCCACATCCGTTATATTGGGAAAATCTGCAAATGAGAGCTCCAAGCAGGGCAAATGGCCCAAGAGGAACCGATGCGCATGCAATACACCTTTTGGATTTCCAGTCGTGCCAGAGGTATAGATCATCATGGCAGGATCTTCCGCCAGGGTCTGCATTGGCCGATATGGGGCATCCTGCGCCTCAATGGCGCTCCAGAGCCCATCGGCGGCGCCGCTTGCCCCTTCGCGCAGGTAAACCTTCTCCAAATCGGGAAGATCTGGCTGAATTTCACAAATTTTTGGATATTGCGCTTGATCGCTGACCAACAATTTTGCGCCGCTGTCCTTCAGCCGAAAGCGCAAGGCCTCCGGGCCAAATAGCACAAAAAGCGGCAAAGACACCGCGCCGATCAAATGCGCTGCGAAATGCGCAATCAAAGCCTCTGCGCATTGCGGCAAAAAAATAGCCACCCGGTCGCCGGGCCGTAGCCCTTGCGCTTGCCAAACCGCCGCCAAACCCTCCGCTGCCTGCGCCATTTCCACATAAGTCCAAACTCGCGCGTCACGACTCAAATCCATCAAAGCTACAGCCTGAGGAAACGCGCGCGCATGGCTCATTAAACAGGCCTCCGCGATGTTGAAAAACTCTGGCACGCACACAGGGCTGTCGCGAGGTAGACGTCTGTTTTTTACCTGGTAGCAGTGGCGCCGATCACGGGCACTCATCGCAGGCCACCACCCGCACTGGCAGAGCGCCAAAATGACCGACTTAGCGAATGAAACATAGAATGCCTCCAAAAATAACAGCAATCCCAAAGCCACGTGCGCCGCACTCTGCTGTCATAAAACAGCTTAGGTCTGCGCTTGCTTTGCTTCAACCAAAATCACACTTGTGATCTGCCTAGCCCAAGGCTACCGTTCGATAATGACAGCCCCGTTGATTGATCCCTTTGCACGCGCAATCACTTATTTGCGCCTATCGGTCACCGACCGATGCGATTTTCGCTGCGTTTACTGCATGTCGGAACATATGACGTTTTTACCCAAAAAAGATCTTATGACGCTTGAAGAGCTTGATCGGCTTTGCACCAGTTTCATCGGGCTGGGTGTGCGCAAATTGCGGATCACCGGCGGTGAACCTTTGGTGCGGCGCGATATCATGTCATTTTTCCACGCTATGTCCCGCCATCTGCAAAGTGGTGCTTTGGATGAGCTAACCTTAACCACCAATGGCAGCCAGCTGCACCGTTTTGCCGCTGAGCTTTATGAGGTTGGTGTAAGGCGGATCAATATCTCTATCGATACGCTCGATGTCGATAAATTCGCTAAAATTACCCGCTGGGGCAAGTTGCAAAACGTGCTGCGCGGTATTGATGCTGCGCTTGCAGCAGGCTTAAAGGTTAAGCTCAACACGGTGGCGCTTAAAGATTTCAACGAAAATGAACTGTTTGATCTCATAGCCTTCTGCGCCGCTCGCGGCATGGATCTCACCTTCATTGAAGTGATGCCCATGGGCGATCTAGGCGCAGAGGATCGGGTTGGCCAATATTGGGCCTTGGATGATTTGCAAGATCAATTGGCCCAACGCTTTACCCTGACGGAGCTGCCCGACCGCACAGGGGGACCGGCCCGTTATATTCGCCTTGAAGAGACCGGACAGCGCATCGGGCTGATCACCCCTTTAACTCATAATTTCTGCGAAAGCTGCAATCGTGTGCGTGTCACGTGCACTGGTGAGATTTATACCTGCCTTGGTCAAGAGGGCAGTGCCGATCTACGGGGGCCGCTGCGAGCCTCTGAAGGCAATCTTGTATTGGAACAGGCCATAAGAGCAGCTATTGGTTCAAAACCTAAGGGCCATGATTTCGATTATTCCCGCGGCGATGAAGGCGGAAAGATGTCCCGCCATATGAGTCACACAGGGGGTTAAGCAGTCTGCAAACTGTCCAATAAACGCGTCAGCATCGCCCCACCGGCTTGAAATTCAGCCACTTCGATATACTCGTCCGGTTGATGGGCCTGTTCGATGGAGCCTGGACCACATACCACGACAGAAAAACCTTTGGCCTGAAAATGCCCACCATCGGTGCCGTAGGCCACCGTATGGGTTCCATTGTCCCCAGTTAAACGCCGTGCCAGGGCCTCTGCTTTGCCCTCAACCTCTGGAACAACAGCTGGGCCGCACATCACGTGCAAATCGAAGAAACTTTCAGGATCTACAGCCTTCATCTCCGCCTCAATTATATCAATTTGGGTTTGAATTTTTTTCAGCCATTCCTCTGCGCGATCATCGCCCACACAGCGCAAATCGATTGAGAAATAACAATCCTTCGCGGTGATATTATGTGCCGTGCCGCCATGCATCACGCCAACATGCAAGGTCGTGAAAGGTGGATCATAGAGCGCCGCCGTGGCAGTCGGGGTTTTGGCTTGGCTCTCAATATTTTGCTGTCGAACCCATTCGACAAAACGCGCAGCACACATCACAGCCGACACCCCTTCATGCAGGCGTGACGAGTGCACCTCTTTGCCGCGCACATGAAATTGTAAATCATCGCAACTCTTATGACCAGTCACCACCTGCATTTCAGTCGGCTCACCAACAATCACGGCCTCAGCCTTGGCGTAGTTTTCCAGCAAGCCCCCCGCCACATCCGGCGCGCCAAGAAGCCCAACCTCCTCATCGCGCGAAAGGGCAAATTGTAGCGGGTGTTTAAGGTCCAGAGATTTTGCTTTCACCATGGTCTCTATAGCCAAGGCCACAAATCCCTTCATATCACAGGTGCCGCGCCCATAGAGGCGGCCATCTTTTTCAACAACCTGCCAAGGATCTGTGCTCCAGTCCTGCCCTTCCACGGGCACAACATCAGAATGGCCCGAGAGCGCCACGCCACCAGCCACATTCGGCCCGACCTGCGCCACCAATCCGGCTTTGTTGCCATCCTCATTAGGATAGATCACACTTTCAATTCCATGCTGCGCGAAATAGTCCCGCACAAAGTGAATAAGAGGCAAATTCGTATCCGAACTGACCGTTGGGAACGAGACCAAATGGTCTAACAATTGGCGGGCATTCAATACATCTGTCATAGCAATCATTGGACCTGCATTTTTGAACAGGTCAAGAGACATTTGACTCAATGCACGATGCGCTTGCGTATCTGGCGCAGGGTGAGATAAACCGAACACACCACCAAAGGTACCACAGCGGCGGTCAGAACAGCCTTTGATATGCCGATAAGGCCCGAAAAAGGCGCCAGAACATAAAGCGACAGGCCCGTGGCGTAATAGCTGATGGCCACGACCGACAGACCCTCCACGGTTTTTTGCAACCGCAGCTGCGCATCCGCGCGACGGTTCATACTGCTCAAAAGCTCTTGGTTTTGCGTTTGCCGCTCCACATCTACCCGCGTCCGCAACAAATCACCCGTGCGAATGGCCCGAGAAATGAGATCTTGAAGCCGGCTGTCCAGCGCTTGCACCGTACGCATCGCAGGATCAAACCGGCGCATCATAAACTCGCGAAAGGTTTGACGCCCTTCGAATTGCGCCTCGCGTAGAACTTCGATGCGTTGCGCCACAATCGCAGCATAGGCTTTACTAGCAGAAAACCGATAAGCCACCGCGGCCGAATGTCTCTCAAGATCGGCTGAAAGTTTGAGCAATCCGTTCAGATTATCTTCCGCCGGGACCTTGTCATCGGCCAAATCAGCCACCAAAGCCGATAAGTTCGTGTCCACTGAATTCAATTCTACCGACAGGTCCCGCGCGCGCATGAGGCCCAGCATCGACATCGTCTTATAGACTTCTATCTCATTGATTCGCTGAACGATCCTCCCCACGCGACGCCGGCCCGTGGAGGCCGGCACAAAGACTGCAAAGCGCATATTGCCATTATCATCCATACGGTAATCCCCGGCTATAACGGCCGCACTATCCAAGACCCGGCTGGCCGCCAAGCTTTCGGATACAAACCAGTCCTCAAGCTTGTTCTTAATACTTTGGGTATCTTGATCTTCCTCGACCCGTATCGAAGTGGAACTGAGCGTTGTACCAGGCAGAGCGGCCTGCCACGCGGCGGGAAAGATGGAAGATTCACTACCATCAAAGGCAAGATCGCCCAGACCATCGACAAAGGCCGTGTAGGTTACAAACTCCGTATGGCATTCCCATTTGACCCAAACCTCACCCAACTGGCCAAAGAAGTGCGACTCCGTTTCAGAAGGATGGACCACACCATAATGATCGAGAAGGCGCAGGAAATGTTCCCGATCTGCCGCCTCGCGGCGCCCAGAATCATTTTGCGCCGAGGTATATGCAAAAAAGGCAGCACGTGCGGGGGCCAAAATATGAGGAAAAGGCCGCGCATGTAGCTCAGATGCCGTGGCGTGGCGCAAAGGATGATCGATCAACTGTGCCATAAAACGACCCTACCTTGGACTCAAAAAGCCGCGTCGCCAGAGCGTAATCTGACGACGCTATGTTTCATTACTCTATCATTGGGAGTAGCTTGTCCAAAGACGCTTTTGCATCCCCATAGAACATCCGCGTATTTTCCTTGAAAAACAGCGGATTTTCTATTCCCGAATAGCCAGTGCCCTGCCCCCGTTTGGACACAAACACCTGTTTCGCCTTCCAACATTCCAAGACTGGCATCCCGGCGATCGGACTATTGGGATCATCTTGGGCGGCTGGGTTCACGATGTCATTAGATCCAATGACAATCGCCACATCTGTGTCCGGGAAATCATCGTTGATTTCATCCATCTCCATGACGATATCATAAGGAACTTTCGCTTCTGCCAGAAGTACGTTCATGTGACCTGGCAACCGGCCCGCAACGGGGTGGATGGCGAAACGCACATTCTTACCTTTGGCGCGCAGTTTGCGCACGAGCTCTGAAACCGACTGCTGCGCCTGGGCGACGGCCATGCCATAGCCAGGAATGATAATTACGCTGTCCGCTTCATTTAAAGCGGTCGCGACCCCATCTGCCTCAATCGCGATTTGCTCGCCCTCCACCGCCATTTGCGGCCCTGCTGTTCCGCCAAAGCCGCCAAGGATCACGCTGACAAAAGAGCGGTTCATCGCTTTGCACATGATGTAGGACAAAATCGCGCCTGACGATCCGACCAAAGCGCCCACCACGATTAATAAATCATTGCCAAGGCTAAATCCGATCGCCGCGGCCGCCCAACCAGAATAGGAGTTGAGCATTGAGACCACCACCGGCATATCCGCGCCACCGATGCCCATGATCAAATGATAGCCGATAAACAAGGCCATAAGGGTCAAGATCATCACCGGCATCAATGCGCCAGTGTTCAAATACCAGATCAGCGCGCCCAGCGAGACCAATGCAGCCATGGCGTTGAGCACATGCCCACCAGGCAGCTTTGTGGCCGCAGAGTTCACTTTGCCAGCCAATTTTCCGTAAGCGATCACGGATCCAGTAAAGGTGACAGCCCCGATCCAAATCCCAAGCGACGTTTCAACCCTCAAGATATTGATCTCGATAGATGTCTTTTTCGCCAAAAGGGCCGCAAAACCTTCTAAAGGTTTGCGCGCGCTCTCATCCATGGCCGCAACATTGACCAGCTCGAAATGCGTATTGAACCCAACAAAAACGGCGGCCAACCCCACAAGGGCATGCATGCCGGCCACCAGCTCTGGCATTTGGGTCATTTCAACTTTTGACGCCAATTGATAACCGATCATCCCACCGGCGGCGATCAAAACCAAAGATAGCCCCCAAAGACCAAACCCAGGTCCGAACAATGTGGCTGTCACTGCCAGCGCCATGCCGACAATGCCATACCAAACTGCGCGCTTGGCGCTCTCTTGGCCCGACAAGCCCCCGAGGGACAAAATGAAAAGAATAGCCGCAACAACGTAGACGGCCGTGGTAAAGCCCATTTCCATAGTCTCGACCTCCTTAAGATTTCTGGAACATGGCAAGCATGCGCCGAGTTACGAGAAAGCCGCCAAAAATGTTGATGCCAGCAAAGAACACCGCAATCCCCGCGAGTATAATGACAAGCAGGCTGGTCGATCCAACTTGCAGCACCGCACCCAAGATAATGATTGAGGAAATCGCATTTGTGACCGCCATCAGCGGTGTGTGCAAAGCATGGCTGACATTCCAAATCACTTGGAACCCAACAAATACAGAGAGCACAAACACAATAAAGTGCTGCATAAAACTTGCCGGTGCGTAGCTACCGACCAAAAACAGCAGCGCCCCGCCAATGGCCAAAAGCGCGACCTGGTTCTGGGTTTGCTTTTTGAAAGCTTGCACCTCTTCGGCGCGTTTTTCCTCCGCTGTTTTCTCTGGCACTTTTTCTTTTGGCTTGGCTGCAATGGCCTGAATCTTGGGTGGCGGTGGTGGAAATGTGACCTCTCCAGCATGGGCGATCGTCGCCCCGCGGATCACGTCGTCTTCCATATCATGCACGATCATCCCATCTTTCTCAGGAGTAAGGTCAGATAGCATATGGCGAATATTATTGGCATAAAGCGTGCTGGCCTGCGCCGCCATCCGGCTTGGGAAATCTGTATAACCGATGATTATCACACCATTATCGGTTACAATACGTTCGTCCATGACCGTCAGTTTACAATTGCCGCCCTTCTCTGCAGCCAAATCAATGATCACAGAGCCAGGCTTCATGCTGGCAACCATATCAGCGGTCCAGAGCTCAGGCGCCTCTCTGTTGGGAATCAGAGCTGTGGTAATCACGATGTCCATATCTGGTGCAATCTCGCGGAATTTGGCCAATTGCGCGGCCGCAAACTCCGGTGATGACACCGCAGCATAGCCACCCGTGGCGGCACCATCGGCCTGCTCCTCAGAAAAATCCAAGAATACAAACTCAGCGCCCATCGATTCGACTTGTTCGGCGACCTCAGGGCGTACGTCAAATGCGTAGGTGATGGCCCCGAGCGAGGTCGAGGTTCCGATCGCTGCAAGCCCGGCCACGCCAGCGCCAACCACCAAGACCTTGGCAGGCGGCACCTTGCCAGCTGCGGTGACTTGGCCTGTGAAAAACCGGCCAAAATTGTTGCTAGCCTCGATCACCGCACGATACCCAGCAATGTTTGCCATAGAAGACAGCGCATCCATTTTTTGTGCGCGGCTGATCCGCGGCACCATATCCATGGCGATCACGCTGGCACCTTTGGATTTGGCCAGCTCCATGAGATCCGCATTGGCTCCAGGATAAAAGAATGAAATCAGTGTTTTCTCTGGAGAAAGGCGTTTAAGTTCCGCCTCGCTTGGCGGGCGAACCTTGGCGATAACGTCGCAGGCTTTGGTCAATGCGGCAGCGGTCGCCGCAACTTCGACGCCAGCGGCTTTGTACTGCGCATCGCTAAAGCCGGCTGCAACCCCAGCCCCTTTTTGGACGACACAGTCATGACCAAGCTTTTGTAACTGAAGTGCGCTTTCTGGCGTTAAGGAGACGCGCTGTTCACCGTTAGAAATCTCTTTGAGAGCTCCAATTTTCATAATTTTCGTCCTTTCATGACGCGGTCTTTCACCGTCCTCGAAACCTTTCGAATGGCGAATGCGTAACGCGCGCAATAATATTGCGCAACTGATCTAGCGTGGCTTTTCGCCGCAAAATGTGAGTATATTTCTGCATACAGAGATTGAGGGGAATAATTTTGCTACTGACAGGAAAAAATGCAGTCATCACCGGCGGGGGCACAGGCATCGGACTGTCAATCGCACGCGCATTGGCTGAGCAAGGCTGCAATGTCGCCATCACGGGACGTCGATTGAATGTGTTGGAAGAGGCCGCTGAATCTTTTGGAGGCCACGCGGTAAAAATGGATGTTTCAGATGAGGCCTCAGTGGTCACCGGCATGCAATCCATTGCGGCTCACTTTGGAAGCATTGATATTTGCGTCGCCAATGCCGGCATCGCAGAGGGGCAAAATATCCGCAATTCCAGCTTTGATTTTTGGCGCAGGATCATGGCGATCAATCTGGATGGCGCCTATTTGACCATCCGCGAATCTCTACGCCATATGCCGGTCCAAGAGTGGGGCCGGGTCTTGGCAGTTTCCTCCATCGCCGGAGTGCGCGGATTGAAAGGGGCGCATGCTTATAGCGCATCAAAACATGGCGTCATCGGGATGATCCGCGCGCTTTGTGCCGATCACGCAAAATTGCCGGTTACATTTAATGCGATCTGCCCTGGCTATGTCGACACTGATATCATTGACCGCAATACACAAAGTATCTCTGAGCGAGCGCATATCAGCCAAGAGGAAGCCCGCGCCTTGATGGTCGATCTCAATCCGCATGGGAGATTGATCACCGCTGATGAGGTCGCCTCCGCCGCGCTCTGGATTTGCGGTCCCGGCTCAGACAGTTTTGACGGACAGGCGATGGAAATCTCGGGCGGCCAACCCTAAGCTGGCGCCCTGCGCGCAGCGCGCCATTCATGGACCGCCGCTCCAAAAGCCGAAAAGAGCGGCTGAGAGACAGGATCTTGCGCCGCGTTATATTCCGGATGCCATTGAACACCCAGGCCGAAACCTTTGGCATCTTCGATATAAATCGCCTCGGGCGTGCCGTCGGGCGCATGGCCATCAACCACCACACGCGGGCCGGGCTCTTTGATGCCCTGACCGTGCAGCGTATTGGTGCGCACAACCTCGGCCCCCAACATCTGCGCAAAGACTCCGCCTGGCGTGAAGCGTACATCATGGCGCAGCGCAAATTTTTCTTCCAAAGTGCCATCAGGCGGCATGCGATGATTATCACGCCCAGGCAAATCTCGGATCTCCGGGTGAAGACTGCCCCCCATTGCGACATTCATCTCTTGAAACCCACGACAGATCGCCAAATAGGGTTGTCCATGCGTCACGAGGGCACGGATCAACGCCAATGCCAGACCATCTCGTTTCTCATCGATATCCCCATGGCCTTCCGTCAGGTCTTCACCATATTCTTTGGGATGCACGTTAGGTCGCCCACCAGTGAAAACAAAGCCATCACAGGCCTCCATCAGCTCCTCAATCGGGGCAAGCAGCGCGTCAGGCGGCACGATGACAGGCAAAGCATTGCAAATCTCGCGCACTGCCCGAGAATTCATCTCACCCGCCCCATGCACCAAATATTCTGAATTGATCAGATGAGGATTTCCAATAATGCCAATAACGGGACGCGCCATAGCCACACCTTATGCGAAATTTGAGCAAGCATAGAATGTCCAGCGCCAGCGGGAAAGCCCTCAAGCAAAAAGCTTTTTGCGAAAAAGCGTAGCAGCAATTGTAGCGAATACCCTCCAAAAGAACTGAGCAAGGCAGTCACCGGCCAGAACACGCGGTTGGAGCGGGCGATCATATAGAGGCCATCATCACAATATATTGCATAATATCAGCGATATAATCTTTAAATGCCTCCAACGGGCGTAGACGGCGAGCAAACGGCAACACCGCGGCCATGCGCGGTGTTTTGCATCATCGCTCTGCAATCGCTAAGGGCGGCCCGCATAAGAAAGAATCGCACCCGCACAAAAAAGGAGCACTCACGCGCTCCTTTACATATCGGTGTCACTTGCACCGGTGGTGCTCAGGGGAGCGTCTGACCCCGTCCAGGTTTACCCTTCACCGATCAAGCCAGCGGCCTCAATACCTGCCATGGCCGCAATCAAGTCGTTGTCAGAGCTGTCGCCCGTCACACCGACAGCGCCGATCACACTACCTTTTTTGTCGCGCAGCAAAACACCCCCGGGGACTGGGATCACTTTGCCACCATAAAGGCCATTCACCGCCGTCATAAAATAGGCTTGCTGCTCTGCGCGCGCCATTTGAGCTTTGCCGCCCATGCCCAGCATGATTGACCCAAAGGCCTTGGCTTGTGCGATGGCAAATCGTCCAGGCGCCGCCCCATCTTCGCGCTCAAAGGCAATCACATGCCCACCGGCATCCAGCACCACCACGGAGAGCGGTTTGAGCTCAAGCTCTTTGCCCTTTGCCAAGGTGCCACGAATGATAGACTTTGCTTTTCTAAGATTAATATCAGGCATTGGTATTCTTTCGAATGAAACCCGTGCGATCACGGGCGTAAGTAAACGTGAAATGCAGACGTTACTGCGCCTGCGCGGCTTTCAATTCCAATCTCCGGCGGTGCAAGACAGGTTCCGTATAACCTGAAGGCTGTACCCGACCCTCAAACACAAGATCGCAGGCCGCTTTGAAAGCGATCCCGTCAAAATTGGGCGCCATGGGCGTATACTCTGCGTCACCCGCGTTTTGCCCATCCACCACAGCAGCCATTTTCTTCATGGCAGCCATAACCATATCACTGTCGATAACATGATGGTGCAACCAATTTGCCAAGGCCTGCGAAGAAATGCGGCAAGTCGCCCGATCTTCCATCAACCCCACATTGTGAATGTCTGGCACTTTCGAACAGCCAACCCCACTGTCCACCCAGCGCACCACATAGCCCAAGATCCCCTGCGCATTGTTCTCAATCTCTTGCGCCAACTCCTCGGGCGACCAATTGCTACCGGCGGCCACTGGAATGGCCAAAAGATCATCGATGCCGCGGCGCGGACCTTTTGCTTTCAGCTCTGCTTGCACCGCCATCACATCAACTTGATGATAATGGGTTGCATGCAGGGTCGCGGCCGTCGGACTTGGAACCCAAGCGCAGGTCGCCCCAGCTTTCGGATGGCCAATTTTTTGTGCCAACATATCGCCCATTAAATCCGGCATGGCCCACATGCCTTTGCCGATCTGCGCCTTGCCCTGCAACCCACAGGCCAGACCGATGTCTACGTTGCGATCTTCATAGGCATTGATCCAAGGGGTGAGTTTCATCTGTCCTTTTGGAATCATTGGTCCCGCTTCCATCGAGGTGTGGATTTCATCCCCTGTACGATCCAAGAAGCCCGTGTTAATAAAGGCCACCCGTGCTTGTGCTGCTTTGATACAGGCTTTGAGGTTGGCGCTTGTGCGACGTTCCTCATCCATAATGCCCAATTTCACGGTATTTTGCGGCAGGCCTAAAATACGCTCAACCGTGGTGAAGATTTCATCAGCAAAAGAGACCTCTTTTGGTCCGTGCATCTTGGGTTTAACCACATAAACCGAGCCGTGCAGCGAGTTACCACCAGAGCTCTGTAGATCATGCATCGCGATCAGCGTTGTGCACAAAGCGTCCAACAAGCCTTCGCCAATTTCGCGCCCATCACGATCTTTGACCGCAGGATTTGTCATCAAATGCCCAACATTGCGCACAAGCATAAGCGCCCGTCCTTTAAGCGCATGCGTCTCATCACCAAATTGGTAGCTGCGATCCGCATTTAAGACCCGGTCAAAGGATTTGCCGCCCTTATGCACCGTCTCGCGCAGATCACCGCGCATCAGTCCAAGCCAATTGCGATAGGCCAGAACCTTATCCACGCCATCCACCGCGGCAACGGAATCTTCGCAATCCATGATGGCCGAAATTGCACTTTCCAGCAGGATATCGTCCACATGCGCTTTATCGCCGCTGCCGATATTGCCCTTTGGATCGATTTGAATGGCAATGTGCAAACGGTTTTTTTGAAAAATCACCTCAACCAGCGCTCCGCTGTCGTCTTTATTTATCCCAATATATTGCGACGGATCCGCAAGAGCTGGAACCAGCGCATCCCCCACAACCTGATAACCTGTCACATCAGCATGCGACCCGCTGGCCAATGGCGCAACCTGATCCAAATAGGCTTTAGCCCAATCGATCACCCGCGCACCGCGCGCCGAATCATAACCTCCGCCGCCCGGCAAATCACCCATGGCATCGGTACCATAGAGCGCGTCATAGAGGCTGGCCCAACGGGCGTTGGCCGCGTTCAGCGCATAGCGTGCGTTCATAATCGGCACCACGAGCTGCGGACCGGGCGTTGACGCAATTTCGGGATCGACATTTTGAGTTGTCACAGAAAAATCCGCCGGTTCCGGCACCAAGTAGCCGATCTCTTTCAGAAATTCCTGATAGGCCTCGGCGTCATGTGCCTGACCACGGCGCGCGATATGCCAATCGTCAATTTTTTTTTGGATATCGGTACGTTGCGACAGAAGTGCTCGGTTTTTCGGCCCCAGCTCATGTGCCAATTCCGACAGACCATCCCAAAACTGGCCAGCACTGACCGGCAATCCGA
>Ga0213869_10000744_pt1 | contig 25415 bp, 22 predicted proteins | sample PICome_10_FD_160083 | JGI IMG/M metagenome (GOLD analysis project Ga0213869, IMG submission 160083) | Coastal seawater microbial communities near Pivers Island, North Carolina, United States - PICO132 | ecosystem: Environmental > Aquatic > Marine > Coastal | place: USA: North Carolina...
TCATGATTAATTTACGCTTTAAAGTTTTAGATAGATTGACTGTTAATAGCTTTAGGTTACACGTAAATGTTTACTATGTAAACATTAATATGATATAGAGCTACAATATATAGCGTAAAATATATCATTAGTCTTTCCAAGAAAATGACAGCATTCAATATTAAATATTGATTGTTTACCCTAGAACTTAAATACTATTTTTAAACTAAAAGGAAAAGACCTCTTCTTTTTCAAAGCCAGGGATAGTCGGTGCACTCGCATCAAAAACTATAGTCTCCCCAATGGTATTACTTATCTTTGTATAAACTCTGACCTGTCCAATTGGTCCAGACTGGATCAAGCAAACTAAACGGCCATTTTCAGCCAATTGATTTGTCCAGATTTCAGGGATCTCTGGAATAGCACCATTAACGAAAATTACATCAAAAGGCCCATGCTTAGCAGCTCCATCCCTAAGATTTCCTTGAACAACTGCAGCGTTTGTAACTTCAGCATCAATTAGTATATCTGTTGCTCGAGCAACATCAGCCTCATTACTCTCCAGACCTACTACTGTGTCGGATAGTTGTGCTAAAATGGCTGTTGAATAACCACGCCCGCAAGCAATATCCAAAACAATGTCCGATGATACTACCTTAGCAGCTTGAACCATCTTAGCAAAATCTCTTGGCCTGATCATTACACGTCCGCTTCCTAAATCAATGTGAGCGTCGCCATAAGCTAAAGCCCTATGAATTTTGGGAACAAAGTTCTCACGAGAGAAATTTCGAAAAGCTTTTATCACTTTAAGATCAGTTACATCACTAGTACGAATCTGGCTTTCAACCATATGATGACGGGCAGCTTTAAAATCAAACATAAACAACTCATGAAAAATAACGTTATTCGCCTATAAACTAGCTATAATACCCTGTGCAACGTTTTATATTAAAATAATACCTATGAAGCATACTTAAAGAGTAAATTTGTTACTTTCGCATTGCTTTGAACAAGACCGATGTTTATATAACAGCAACTTAGGCACCATGGCGGAGTGGTGACGCAGCGGATTGCAAATCCGTGTACCCCGGTTCGATTCCGGGTGGTGCCTCCAAAAATTTTAATTTAGTTGATAACAGTAAAATAAACTTGATAATTTGTATGTTTATTTTACTGTGATTTTTAACTTTTATCTATTTTTAATAGGAGATAAATTTTGGCACTTCGAAACAAAGATGGTAGTGTAGATATGAGAAGCAGTGGCGCAAGCCAACAGGTTGCTACTGATAAAACAAATTTTTGGAAGTTTGTTATATCATTAATATGTGCTATTCCTACTATTCTATCTTACTGGGCAGTTACATTCACTCTTCTTGAGATGTATGTACTGAAAAAATCCTACGGTGAAATTGATAAGATTTGGGAAAACATAGAAAAATTTCCTGATAATGGTGAGTTTTTACTTTTTGGTTTAGTATTGATAAACATTGCAATTCAAATTAGCCCAAAACGAAGTGTAGGCTCAACAATAAGTATGATTTTTGGTTTATCTGCGGTACTATTGATGATAGGCCTTGTTTTGTTCATTCAATTGATAAAATGGGCTTGGATAGCTATTTTTGGTTAATTAGGAAATTTATTATAATATTTAGATAATATCTTTATAAATTTTATATTTTATGAATAACGATGCATTTAATAAAATTAAAAAAAAATACTCTCGAGTAGGCAGCTGGGCTATCTGGGCAGAGTCATCAAGCAGTGATACGTCAAATATTGAAATTTTTGATACCAAAATAAACAAGGGTATACTTAAGAATTTACACTCACAATATATTTTTGTAGCTCTAAATATATCTGGTCCAATAATATCAAGACCATTTGGAAACTTTCATGGAGGAAAAAGGGATTTTATGCTCCGTGACGCCATTAAAGGTAGCCCGTTAGTTGGTTCCTACATGACAGACATCATTAAATTTCACCCTGATGTTAGTTCTGCTTCCGTTGGAAGATATTTCAAACAAAATCCTGAAGCTCTTAAGCAACATTTTGATTACTTTAAAAGTGAAATATCTGACGTAGGGGCTACTGATGAAAGCCAAATTATTGCTTTAGGAAATCTTACTTATAAATTTTTGATTCAAGCTAGAATTAAAAATAAATTATTTAAGTTAACACACTATTCTTCACCAACATTAAGCAAGTTAGCCTATAAACAAGAGGTTAGTAATTTATTAGGTAAACTTGGGATATAGAAAGATTTTATAAAATTATTTATAAATAATAATACCAAGCAGATATCGCAACTTTTTTTTATTTAATATAAAAGGCTTATGCATTCGTAATGATAGAAAAAGAATTTGATATTATAGTTTTCGGAGCTACCAGTTTTGTTGGTGAAATAATTACCCAACACATAAATCAGAAATTTAATAATACACTAAATTGGGCTATCGCCGGAAGATCAAAAGAAAAACTTAAAAATCTCAGTGATACTATGAATTTATCGGAAATGAAAACTATCATTGCCGATGCAACTGATGAGATTGCATTAAAGGCTTTGTGTGCCCGAACTAAAGTTGTAATCTCGACAGTGGGGCCTTACGCGCTCTATGGAAGCACTCTGGTCAAAATCTGCGCAGAATCAGGAACTCATTACTGTGATTTGACTGGAGAGCCGCAATGGATAAAAAAAATGCAGGAAACATATAGTAAAACTGCAATAGATAGTGGGGCAAGGATAATTCATTGTTGTGGCTTTGACTCAATTCCTTCCGATTTAGGGGTTCATTTTTTACAAAAGCATGCCTTAAAAACAACGGGTAAAAATTGTAATAAAATTAACATGCGCGTTGTCAAAATGAAGGGGGGAGTATCAGGGGGCACCATTTTTAGTGCTATTAATATGATAAGGGAAGCCGCAAAAGATTCAGAATTACGTAAAGAATTAAAAAATCCATACAGTTTATGCCCGCCCAACCACGGGTTTAAATCTAGGCAAAATTCAGTCAAAGTATCTTATGATGAAGAATATAAGAGTTGGATTGCCCCATTTATCATGGCAGCCATAAATTCTAGAATAGTACATCGGTCTAATTCTCTAAGTGGAAATAGTTACGGTAGTGATTTTCTCTATGAAGAAGCAGTTTTGATAGGTAAGGGCAAAATCGAAAAATGGAAGGCGCACTTTGTAAATATTGGACTTGCTATGGTCATGGCTGGTTTGATAATTCCTCCTACACGCTGGCTGCTTCAAAAATTCATTCTACCCAAACCAGGACAAGGGCCTAGCAAAGAAAAACAGCTTAGTGGTGAATATGAACTACTGTTTACCGGAACAACATTGGACGGTACTAAAATTAAATGCAGAATAACAGGTGATCAAGACCCTGGGTATGGATCAACAGCTAAAATGCTGGCACAATCTGCTATCTGCTTAGCAAAAGATGTACCTAAAAACACCAAAGGAGGATTCTGGACGCCAGCGACGATTATGGGCGATAAGCTCATTAAACGCTTAATTACTCACGCTGGCTTAGATTTTGAGATTATAGATTCTTAAAACGCAATATCATTAATCGAATTAAACATAACCACCTCATTTAATTGCTTATGTGTAGACACGCAATATTGAATGTGTAACAAATAATTTAAATTTCATCTTAATGTGTATTTATAATTCACAAGAAATAAAAAGGGTAAATTAGCTTATGCAAATTAAAGGCCGTCCTGAATATAAAAGCAAGCCAAGTCCGTTAACGTGTACTCCTGATACAACAGTATTAGCTGCAGCTAAACTCATGGCTAATAAAAACTATGGCTCCATAGTTATAGTCAACGATAAAAACGAAGTTCTTGGGTTAATGACTGAGCGAGATATATTTCGCCGAGTGGTTGCAGAAGAACTTGACCCGTCCATTACTGTTGTCAGTGAAATTATGACAAGTGAGATACGGACAGCTAAAGAAACAGATAAACTCTCAGACTGGCTTAGAATAATGTCTAATGAGCGTTTCCGTAGATTGCCTGTAGTCGACTCTGATAACCGTTTAGTTTCCGTGATGAGTCAAGGTGACTTTGTATCTTATACTTGGCCACAACTTGTTGCCCAAACTAAAGAAAAAATAAGCAGTAACTTCCAAATATTTTTAATTGTGAGCTCTATATTAATTTATACTTTAATACTATTGGTGATTGTTCCAGTGTTCATTAGGTAATGCTCCTCAATAAAGTGGAATCTTTTAAAAGTGCCAATAAGAACTCTAAGAAATATAAAGAGGCAGTTAGTTTTTTGCGCGAGTATTTCAAAGCCGGTAATAAAACTATACTAGATATTTAAATAATTGCGAATTTTAAAAATATTCAAGGGAAAGCCTTTAAAGCGACTAGAACTAAAGGCGCATTCAAGGAATTCAAAAATTCGTTTAAGGGCATCTAGAACAGGTAAAGCTCAAGCATCTTATCACCCTACTCAAGGGCTTACATTTTCAACGAGATACGGAGTTAGGTTTTCAAAAACATTTAAAGGGCTTACGCTTGGAATTCAGGGTACAAAAACAATACTTAGGGGTAGGTGGTCTTCAAAAAAAGGACTTCTAAACCTAAATCTCTCTAAATCGGGGTTTTCGTTATCATCAAGCAATAAATTAGGTGCATACAACTGGTCAAGGCCAAACTATTCTTCATTTAAATTTGCAGGATTACAATTAAGAGGTAAAAAAGCAGCGAGCATAGCTTTCTGGTTTGTAGCTATTCCTTCGTTAATAATTGGAACCATTAAATTAATATTTTGGTTCATAGGTTTGGTATTTAATTTAATAAAATTTTTTACTTATTTGAACTTTTTATTATTGAAGCTAACTTTGGCTGCCTCATGGATTTTAGTGAGTATTATTTGTGTATTAAGCGAATTTATAGATGAATTAATTTGGCTACTATTTAGCTTTACAGATAATTATGGACGCAGACAGCACATAACTATTGGACACATCACCTCACTTATTGCTAAGTCATTAAAATTTTTTCTTCTATAAGTAATATTTAACTATAATTTAGGTGCAATAGATTTCATCCAAAATATTATTGGAGCCGTTCTGCTAACGCTGAAAAGACTTCAGAAAGATCTGCATTTTCTGTTTCGTTAGCATGAATTTTTAATGAATTTGACAGCTTTTCATTTAGCTGGTTCTCATTCAACAGCTTTTCAGCTCTATCCAAGTCTTCGATGAATACAGCTGCCTTTTCAGCAGTAATTATATTGCTACGGCTTAGCTGATCTACGTAAGCCTTCGCTACTACAGGCTTAGCAGGCCATGACACAGAAAATTGCTGTTGAGGATTAAATGTATCCCCCTGATCAGCAAGTTCAGCGGCAGCAATCTCATTCGCACTTAAATATTTACTTGGAAGCAACGAAAATACGTCTAAGCCCCGAGTTATTTCAGTACCATAAACTTTACCTTTATACCAATAAGTAGACCAGTAACCACCCGTAACAAGCTTATCCTTATTTATAGGGCCTCTATCATAGTATGCAATCTCGACGGGGTTAGATGAGTCCGTAAAATCAATTACAGATAATCCACCTTGGTACCAAGCCTGCGCAAAAATATCTCTTCCAGGAACTGGAACAATTGCGCCATTGTGTGCAACACAATTCTCGGTATCAGACTGCGGTGCAGGTATTTTGTAGTAGCTTTTAAAAGCTAATTTACCATTTTCAATATCATAGATCGCGTCAGCTCCCCAATCTTTTGGGTCATACACACGACACCTTGGGCGGCCGCCGCCTCCCCACTCATCAGTGAAAAGAACTTTTGTACCATCATTATTGAAAGTGGCAGAATGCCAGTAAGCAAAACCAGGGTCGACAACCTCGTCTATACGCTTTGGCTTTAGCGGATTTGAAATATCAAATATAATGCCATTTCCTGAACACGCTCCCGCTGCAATCTTAGCTTCAGGAAAAACAGTAATGTCATGACAGTGGTCAGTTTGTCGGGTATCTTGTGTAGAGTCTCCGTGATCGCCTCCTTGCCACAAGCCCGCTAATCTGCCTGTCTTTTCATCAGCAAACACAGCCGGGCTATCTATAATACGCGATTTTGAGGGATCAGCTAATGGAATTTCAATGACATCTATACGGAAAAGGGCTGTCCGGTTATCTCCTGGAATTCTACCAACACATCCCGCAAGCTCTTCCTCTTCTCTTATGGATGATGTTCCTGAGTTATAAACTATCAATCGGGTATCATCTTGTTCAACAACAGAATGCGTATGCGATCCGCGGCATGTCTGAACTTGTCCTACTTGTACAGGAACTGAGAGATTGCTAATATCAAAAATTCTAAGTCCCCTAAAGCGGTCTTTGCTTACATCCTCACTTATTCCCTGCAAACCGCAATCAACACGCCCACGTGTCTGTTCTACAGACATAAGCAATAAGTCGCCTACTATGGAAACATCACCTTGTCCGCCGGGACAAACTATAGAGCTGTGGAGCTTAGGAATTCCGTCATCTTGGAGTTTATAGATATTAAACCCATGATAATTACCTGCTACTAATATATCCTTATGAAATGCCATATCTGTATTAGAAAAACTCAATAATGGTGAACGATCACTCCATTCAGTACCATCTAAACTTTGTCCATCATCAACACGGCTTTCAAACTCTTCATTATCATCAGTGATTACAGGAGGCATCCCTGAAGGATTATTGGGATCAAAAAAACCTGCGGGCTTTGGTGTAAAACTTATAAGCTTTAAATTCATTGACGCCTCTTCAGCATCCAGAAAACCAGCCGAAAGTGTGGCCCTTGGGTCTGAGGAGAATGAGCTTAGTATAGCGCTCATAAGCTCAATTTCACTTGTCTGATCATTACGAATATCACTTGTGAAATCATACAGAATTGGATCATATGCTGATCCAGGCTGATCTGTTAGATCTTTAACCATAGTCAATGCACCTTCATGATGCGAGATCATAAGGCTTAAAAATAATTTATCGAAATCAGTACCTGAGGAGTCCCTTAATTGTTGCATCTGCTCAGGGCTTGCCATGCCTTCCATTTTTTGGTGGTCAGAATGATGATGGCTGTGATCGTCCATTTTAAGATGTTCATTTCTTTCTGATAGCCAATCTTGCATAAACTTAATTTCATCACCCTGAGATGCCTTTATTCGGCCCGCAAGCGTAATTATTTCTTCTTTGTTTGTACGAGCCGCCACCAAATCAGACATTTCAACAGCTTGACTGTGATGTGGTATCATATTCCGCATGAAAGAAGCATCATCGAATGAATAGCTATTATTTGCTACTTTTATAGCATCTCCAGCATCCAATGTCTGTGAAGACTGGCCTGGTGCTCCTGGCAGAATAATTTGTGGGGCTTCACTCAGTAATGCATTATTAGTTTTACCAAAATCTACTTGAGAGTTCTGTATCCCTGCAACATCACTAGATTGCTGACAGGAAGTAATAAAAAAGACGGATGTAAGAAGAATTTTTTTCATACTACCCCATAAACATTCAAACCAACTTTGCCAAGTGTAATGATAAGAATATGTACTAATTGATTATTTTATTCATATACATTAATATGCATTGTTTATTTTCCGGAGATCCCTCAGGCAATCCGGCACGATCACAAATGGAAGGGACATATTTTCCATTGTAAAATAAGCCTTCCAACTGAGTGCCATTTGAAAAAAGATAGATGCCTTGGCCAGTCAGGGCTCCATTAATGAAATTACCAGAGTATTTATCTCCACTTGCATAAATTATTGTGCCCTGCCCGTTAAATCTACCATTGCTCCAATCACCCTTATATCGAGTGCCATCCGTATAGCTATATGTACCCAGCCCGTTCAACTTACCATCGATCCACTGACCAATGTATTGTGTTCCATCACTAAAGGTGTAGGTGCCCTGACCATTCATATTATCATCTTTAAAGTTTCCCACATATTGAGAACCATTAGGAAAGGTTAAACTACCCATACCATTCATTTTGCCATTTTTACGTTCACCTTTGTAAAGGGCACTTTCTGAAGATAAATACTCAATACAATTTGAGAGACCAGACCTAACACTATTCAAGCTTTCCGATGCCGCTAATGGATTGGGTAGTTTTATACCCTTTTTTATCACCTTTTCCCAATCTAAACAAACTCGGCTTTCTAATGCATTAACTGGATTGGAGGATAATAAAAAAACTAATAAAATAAATAATTTCATATCTTATGCATATAAATAAATGTGTATTTGATTATTATAAATTAGCCTTTAAAAATTTATTTTCTGTAAATTTTATGTATAAAAACCGTTTTTATTCTATGCTAATATAATGGAATAATAAATATAAACACACCAAAGATCACAACAAAAAAACTCTAAACTATTTAATAAATAACATTAAAGTTTTAATTTTGAACTTTTTAAAGCTCTCGAAGCCTCCCTAAAATTAAAAAATTGCCATTGGGTTTAACGGAGATCCAGTTGCTCCCTCTACCATTAAAGGTGAAGCAACTAACATGAAGGTTGATCGATTTAACCTATTTGCTGTAGCGCTAACTTCTCTAAGATCTAAATTATCGAAAATTGGCATTCCTAAGCTAACAATAACCAGTTCATGAAGTGGATTAAATCTATTTTCAACACCCGATGGCATAACATCTGAAACACCATCACAACCAATAATTGATACATCTCTTTCCTTTAAAAACTCTGCGACTGAGGCATGCATACCTGCAGCACTTTCAACGAAATTCCATTGACCTTTTTCTTGAACAGCCTTCCATCTTCCTGTTTTTATCAAAAGAGCATCGCCAGAACCTATTGTAATTCCATTCTTTTTTTCCCAATTTAAAATATCTTCGGTTGTGATAATTCTACCAGGCTCTAAATAATCAACACCAAAAAACTTCGGAAAATCAATCAACACCCCCCTAGTTATTATTCCTGATTCCGCAATATTTTCTATTCCTAGTTTCTCAAAACCACCTTCCGATAGCTCAAAAGAATACCCATTATACATTTTTCCTTTGTATCCAAAGTGAGAGATTGCATCGACATGGGAGTGTGCAAAACCATGATAAGCCACGGAAAAATTATCACCCGCTGCTTCTGGAAGGGCTTCTTTCGGAATACCAAAAGCTGCAGGAAAGATAAAAGGTTCGTGAACAAATGGAGACTCGTTAATAGCATCTTTAGTTTCATTCAAAGGTAGTGATAGAGATACAGTTTGTCCTGTTATAACTAATTTAGAGGCCTCTACTCTTTTCTTATCAGTTATTAAGTTCAGCGTTCCCAATTGGTCTGCATCTCCCCATCTTCCCCAATTACTTATATCTGAAAAAATAGCCTCAAATTCAGTCTGACTCATAAAATCAGGCTTAACTACCCTATTAATCTCGTTAGATTTTGCTTCATAAATAAAAGAAAAAACTAATAAGGTGGTTAAAAAATACTTCATCTCAAATCTCCTAAATACAAATTTACTATATGATCTTAAGAAAAAATTACAATTATCTTGAAAAGATTATTCATCAAATAAATAGCTTATTCATTTAATTACTAAAACTTTCGCTTTTATCATCAATCGACTGAATCGAAATTAAAGCTGAGCAGTTTAATAATTATTTGAACTTGCTAATCATTTTTCTTGTAACCATTTGATTGAGTTTCTTAAAATTTTATCAAAAATAGGGAGCTCCCAAGCACCCAGTTCTTCTTTTTCATAATAATTTGTCAGAGGCTCCATATCCCAATGTCCTCTTCTATGACCAAGGGTACAATAAAGTATTGCACCATTTTCAATTGTTTTCTCATAAAGAACTGGATGTGTCATTCCCGAGTCCCATTTACGCTCCTCAAATCCACGGGCTTCGCCTTGCGTAACAGCCTCCATCAAAACACGGATATCACCGAATATGTGCATATAATATAGCTCATCACCCCCAAGTACTTCAAAATCATCGCAACCTTTAGAAACAATGTGGTCATTATCAATCACACTAACTGCATAGGGTTTAATTGGCGGATGGGCTGCAAATTGCGAACCAATCAGCTCAAAGTACTCTTCATGGCCAGCTGGGGTATACCACTCTTTATTTTTGTTTAAGGCTAACCAAGAATTAGTTCCATGTAAGGCGAGCCACCTTTTTCCAGATGTCAGAAAATTTCGTAGATGAGAAACTTGTTCCGGCCTCGGTACAACATTGCAAGTATATGTTATAAGATAATCTGAATTACAGATGCTATCAATATCATCAAAGTTCTCAAAACAACGCGTTCGTAAATTCGGTATCTCAAGAAGAAAGCCTAATAACCTGTGACGAACGTAATCTAAATCATGATAATCTCCACCAACTATCAAACTTACGCTAAGCTTTTTTTTACTCTCGGCCATGGACACACTCTGGTTTATCATAAAAAGACTTAAATACCTCAAATTCAAATTTATAAAAAAATTTGAAACTAATTCAACATTTGTTTACTGAATGATTGCGATAGTAAGTACAAACCAATTAGAAGCTATATATATCTATAAGTCTTCAGGTCTCTCTAAAGCCTCACGAAATGCCTGAAGCCATTTGGCTCCTAAAACTCCATCAATAGCCCTATGATCACATGATAATGTCACATTCATTAATTTAGAACTCTCTCCATTTGGAAGTACAGTTTCTTCTAATGATCCAACAGCTAATATAGCAGCCATAGGCGGATTAACAACGGCATCAAAACTTGATATCCCCATCATGCCTAAATTTGATAAACTAAAAGTACCGCCTTTATAGTCAGATGGCTGCAACGTTTCATTTTTAGCTTTATGGCCTAATTCTTTCATTTCACTTGATATTTCTGATATTGTTTTATCATCTGCTGAACGTATTATAGGGGTAATTAAGCCTCTATCAGTGGCCACAGCCACACTTATGTCTGCATGCTTAAAACGATGAATGGTTTCACCCATAAAATTAACATTGACATCTGGCTCAGCTATCAATGCTACAGCGCATGCTTTCAATACGTAATCGTTTATTGAACCTTGTTTATTTGCCTCGCGGCTTTTAATCAAATTATCCATATTAATTTTACATCGTAAATAAAAGTGAGGTATATCTCTGTTTGCCTCTGTTAGTCGTTTTGCAATAGTCTTTCGCATTGATGTAAGTTTTATGACTTCGTGGGGGTTATTTTCATCACTGTTATCAATAGAGTACAGGCCTTGCGCTTTTGCTGCTTGTTCTACATCTTGCAATGAAACACGACCTTTCCGGCCGCTTCCTTCAACTGAAGTTAAATCAACTCCTAAGTTTTCAGCAAGTTCTTTTGCCATAGGTGAAATAGAAAGGTTAAGAGGAACTTTGGTATTCTCTGTGGAAGTATCTATAGACCCTTTACTCTCTTCGGAATTTGCAAAGCTAGCATCTACAGCCACAAAGTTATTTCGAAAAACCTCAACCTCTTCGTCAGTAACAGAATCTTCCGCAAAAATAGAGATAAGAGCACCAACTGGATAGGCATCACCCTCACCATCAATCCTCCACCTGAGGGTGGATGAAAACTCAAGCTCAACATCATTCGCAATTTTATCAGTTTCAATAACTACAAATATATCGCCTTCATTTACTTTATCACCAACTTTAGCATGCCATTCACGAATAACACCCTCTTCCATTTCAATACCCCACTTTGGCATTGTAAAAGCTCTAATATTTTTAGTCATAATTCAGCCTATTTATAATTCATTACTCTTCTTACTGCGGAAGAGATATTGTCGGGACTTGGAACATACGCACGCTCTAACTCACGTGCAAAAGGTACGGGAGCATGAGGTGAAGTTACTTGTTGCACAGGGGCTTTTAATGACGAAAACCCATGGCTAACTATAAATCCCGCTATATCTGATGCCAGAGAACATCTAGGTGTCGACTCATCTACTATTACAACACGACCTGTTTTTTCAACGCTATCAAGGATAGCGTTTTCGTCTAAAGGACTTGTAGTTCTCAAGTCTATCAAGTCGCAATTAATTCCTTCTGCCTTTAATTTTTTAATACTTTCCTTTGCAAATAGTACCATTCTACCCATTGCAATGATAGAAACATCATCACCCGCATTAAGAACTGCTGCTTGACCGAAGGGTATTGTGTATTCACCATCAGGCACTTCACCTTTACTTCCATACATAGCTTTATGTTCGAAAAATACAACGGGGTCATCGTCTCTAATAGCTGTAGTTAGTAAACCCTTTGCATCAGCCGGACTCGTTGGCATTACGCACTTCAAACCTGGTACAGAGGTAACTATATTGTACATAGTCTGTGAATGTTGCGCACCCATATTCATACCTGCGCCGTACGGAACTCTAATAACTATAGGACATTTAGCTTTTCCCCCAGACATATAACGAAACTTAGCAGCTTGATTCATCATTTGATCTAATGCCAGAGTAACAAAGTCGGCAAACATTATTTCAGCCACGCCCCTTTTTCCCGCTAGTGAGGCACCCGCTGCCATACCAACTATGGTATTTTCTGATATTGGAGTATCAATAACTCTGTCTTCACCAAACCTTGGCAATAGCCCAGCAGTTACTCCGAAAATGCCTCCACTAGCCTCTCTTTCCCCTGAGGTACCACCTGCGCCCCCAGATATATCTTCGCCGCAAACGAAAACATTAGAGTCACGCTCCATCTCAGAATGCATAACTTCATTTAAGGCTTCTCTGTAAGTTTTTATAGCCATCCTAAACTCCTATTCGTAAGAGATGTAAACGTCAGATTCCATCTCTTCCATTGGTGTTGGCGGCGCATTACGTGCCTCAGCTACTGCCTCATCAATTAGAACCATAACACTCTTATCAATTTCATCTAGCTCTGTTTGTGTAACAATTCCGCTAGGTAGATTATCTTTACAGAATTTTTTAAGACAGTCTCTGTTAGAACGATGGTCTTTAACTTCATTTTTTTCTCTGTAGTTTTGCGGGTCGCCTTCATAGTGCCCAAAAAACCGTGTTGTATTAAAAACCGCAGCGCTAGGCCCATTCCCTGACCGCGAATAATCTAATAACTCTGCCATCGCATCGTAAACTGCATGATAATCACACCCGTCAGCCTCAATAGTCTTTAATCCAAAACCTTCAGTTCGTTTTGCAATATCAACACCGCCAACGGAATAACTAGCCCCCGTGTGCTCAGAGTAACCATTTATTTCGATTATAAAAATTGCAGGTGCATTTATAACCTTTGCCATATTCATTGCCTCAAAAACTGCGCCTTGGTTAATGGAGCCTTCACCAGAAAAACAGATACCAACTTTACCATTGCCATCTAATTTAGCTGAAAGAGCAGCTCCAACAGCCAAAGGGCCGCCAGCGCCCACAATTCCATTCGCCCCTAACATTCCCTTATCGAAATCCGCGATGTGCATAGAGCCGCCTTTACCTTTGCCAAGCCCTGAGGATCGACCATAAATCTCAGCCATCATTCCTTTTACATTGCAACCTTTTGCAATACAGTGACCATGCCCGCGATGGGTAGAAACTATTAAGTCTTCAGTGTCTAAGTGCTGACAAACCCCGACAGCTACTGCTTCTTGACCGGAGTAAAGATGGGTAAATCCAGCGATTTCTCCTGTCATTATTTCTTTATGAAGGCGCTCTTCAAACTCACGAATGGTCTTCATTTGTCGATAAGCACTCAACAGTTGGTCTCTGCTTTGTTGCAAGCTCATAAATATCCCTGTTCTAAAGATTTTGTTTTACAGTTTAATTTTATTAGATGTACCTATGTTTCAAGATAGTCTTTTAATACTTTATGGAAATGATTTTTCTAAATTCTTAATTATTTAACGATAAACAATAAAAACTGCTAACTAATGCTATTCTTGCCATTTATTAGTTTTATCAGAAACTCTATTTAAAATAATGGTCTATGCTTTTTACTTAATTTTAAGATATTATTTTTTAGATAAAAAATTATCTGCTTATAAACTGTATTATTAAAATTGAACTCTCTTAGTATAACCACCGTCAACTACCAAATTCACTCCCGTTATCCAGCTAGACGCAGAACTTGATAAAAACACAACAGCATTGGCAACCTCCTCAGGGGTACCCAGTCTCCCAAGTGCATGAGTTTTTTCTGTTTGCTCATAAAATATTTCATTTGAAGTTTTAATTTTATCCCAAGCCCCACCTTCGAAATAGATAGGTCCTGGAGAAACGCTATTAATTCGTATCCCTTTACCACCATGAGCTTGTGATAATTGCTTTGCATAAGTAATTAATGCAGCTTTCATAGCATTATAGGACTGCGGTGCTACAAATGTTTCAATTGCTGCTGTTGTACTTATCATAACAATTGACCCACCCTGACCATGTTCCATAATAGGTACAACAGCTTCGACACCGCGCACAGTACCAAGTATATCGATTTCAAAATTTTCCCACCAGTTCTTTTCACTACCCGTACCGCCACCTGCTGATACGTTTGGGATAAAAATATCTACACCTCCTAATTCATTAGCCATATCATTTATCCAGGAAACATAGTCTTCTTTATTTTTTATATCACATGAAGAACCAATTATTTTTCCATCCCCAATGAGACTTATTTCGCTAACAGCTTTATTAACGCTCGCCGGTGAGCGAGAACAAATTGCTACATTAGCCCCCTCTTCAGCAAACAAGTTTGCAATTCGGCGCCCTATTCCTTGAGTCGACCCGGTAATTAAAACATTTTTTTTTCTTAAATCTAAGTCCATTAAAGTTCCTTAATATGCTGGACTAACTACAAGCCCATTATCAATCAGAAATTCAGCACCTGTAACAAATCGTGATTCATCAGAAGCCAAATATAAAATCATACTCGCTACATCTTTTGGTGTTCCAAGTGATCCCGCTGATAATACTCCTTTATTCGGAACATCAATAGGTGCTTCACCAACTCTTCCTTGAGCAAACTGAACCATTGGTGTTTCAATACCACCAGCATGAACAGAATTACAACGTACAGGTAAAGACTCGGCTTTGCAGTAAACGGCCATAGATTTTGTCATGGATCTCACAGCTCCTTTTGCAGCTGAATATGCGATCATAGGATATCCCAAATGAGACGCAGTTGATGACATATTAACAATAGAACCACCGCAGTTTTTTTGCAGAAGAGGCATGGAATATTTCATACCAAGAAATACACCCTCAGACATAATACTGTTAGAAATACGAAATTCTTTTAGAGTACAATTAATAGGGTCTGACATAAAAACAATACCAGCATTATTTATCAAAATATCAAGGTTGCCATGTAATTCATCAATTTTATTTATAACGTCGATCCAATCTTGCTCAGAACTAACATCATGTTTGATGAATGTAGCAGATGGCCCTATCTCTGATGCTGCTAATTTACCTTTTGCTACATCTACATCAGTAAGAATGACTTGCGCACCCTCTTCGACTAAAGTTTTTGCATCTGCTAAACCAAGACCCGAGGCTCCTCCCGTGACTAAAGCAATTTTACCGGCCACTCTTCCCATGACGTCCCTCCAATGTTTATGAATTAGATATTTAAATCCACATATTACTTTCTAATATCGTATTATCACATTTTTATATTCATAAAAACATATTTCACTCCTGTTTTTAAGGGCTAATTAATACGAAGCAAGACTATAACAGAAAAAGCTGAAGGAAGTTCTTGACTAAGGGACATAAAGAATAACAGTTGACCCTATTAGTGATGTCTCGCATTTATTAAGAGGCTGTAACATTTAAGAAAAATTTATTAAATTACGCATTTGAAAAAGAGTATTATCAGAATATAAAACGGGAAACACAAAATATGTCATTTAAAAGTCTTCACTTAGTAGCCAGTGATCTAAAACCATTAGTCACCTCGATAAAAGATATGGATTTAAAGCTCGAAAACCAACTAACCTTAAACGCATACAGAGATGTAGTGAAAAGCCTTTCAGTGCTTCAGCAACAAGTACCAAATAATGTTACGCGAAACGAAATAAAAATTTCACTTAGAGATGGAAGCCAGTCAAAAGCAATTTTATATAAAAATAATGACCCCAATAATACTAACACATCAGCTGGTTTAGTGCATATCCATGGGGGTGGTCTTGTAATGGGATTACCCGAGAGTAATGATTCAAGACATCTAAATTTGTGTTCAAAATTAGGAATAACAATTCTGGCAATAAGTTACAGAAAAGCACCAGAACACCCTTACCCAACTCCTTTAAATGATTGTAAGGATGGATTCGACTGGTTTCATGCGAATGCAGAAAATCTTAAAGTTAACATCAATAGAATAGCCTTAAGCGGTGACAGTGCTGGGGGCTGCCTCGCAGCCGCGCTCTCGCAATTAAAGTTAAAGGATAAAACAAATAAAATAGCACACTTGCTTCTATTATACCCAATGCTTGATGCCAGTACGGGAACTGAAGCAAATATAAAAGATCCGCTATTAGGAGAGTTCATTTGGACTTCGGAAATGAACCGGTTTGGCTGGTCAGCATATTTAAATGGTCAACCTCATACCTCACCAGCTGTTCCCGCTTCATTAAAATCTTACACAGGATTACCATCTTGCTGGATCGGTGTTGGAACTTTAGATTTATTTTTGGATGAAAATATTAAGTATGCTCGGAAATTAATAAAAGCTGGGGTGAGAACAGAATTTGATATTTATCCAGCAGCAATTCATGGCTTCCCAATGATAGAAGAAGCTCAATCAACCAAAGATTTTATTCATGATTTTTCTAATAGTTTAATTAAAGCTTTGAACCTAATTCAATAATTATATTACATTATATTATAAAAGTAAGGCTGCAAAACACTCTCTAAAGCATCTGTGATTGATAGCATATATTCGTATTTTGGATGATAAGGAATCGTAAGCATGCTCCAGTCAGCACTAGCATAAGCTCTTATCCACGGCTTTTCAGAGCATACATTGTGATCCCTTGTAATTTCCGAAGCTTTAATTAATAGAGTACTGTTTCTTACAGATACTCGTTCTAATATATCTTCTATTTGTCCTTTGATATAATTTGACTCAATTGCATACTTTTCATCCATCGGCGTAAGAGCGCACAGAGATGTTGATGGTAAAACAGTTGCATAATCTATTAACACAATTACTGCTTCAGGAGCTTTTTCTTTAATTATATTAATAATTAAGTTTAAGTGGTATTCTGTATTTTCATAATCAGCTATAGAAGGAAACTCTGGCATTTCTAGGCATGGTATTGATGCGTGAACTTTACCCTGTTTCACCAAGAAATCGCACGAAGCAGTCATTAATCTAGCTAAATAACCTAAATCATTTCCTCCAGCTAAAAGTGTAACTAATCCAACGTCTGATTGTATATTTTCTATTTGTGAATATATGCTTATTGGGCTTACTCTATCCGATAATTCAGCTCCGATACAACTCGCATCAATAAGGTGCAGATTAAGTCTCTGGGATAATTTTCGTGCATAATTTTGATCTGATTGCCAACAATTATCTGGAGAATTATCTGCTACATCCTTAACACCAGGGCCCGCTGCAAAAGAGCTCCCTAAAGACACATACTTAACTCTTTTACTTTCTTTCGCATCATTATCTGAAATGTTTAAACGACATGCAGATAAAATAAACAATATAGAAATTAGAGATAATAAGTATTTATGCATTGCATTTTTTCATAAAAAAAGCGCCCAAGGGTTACCTGGGCGCTTAATAATTATTTATAGGTCCTTAGAAAGAGTAACCTAATGTAACTCCAACTTCACGTCCTGCGACTAGCTCTTGCCAAGCAAATGCTCCGGCATCAAAAGCCCGTGAAACACGACCATCATTATCTAAGATATCTGTGCCATAAACAACAAGCTTAAGTTTATTACCTGTATCCATTTCTTTGATGTAAGTCATAGATAGGTCGAACTGTGTATGAGCTTCAATTGTAATATCTGGACCGGTTTGGAAACTATAAGTCTCAAATCCAGCATTACCAAATTGCTCGCCGCGATGGCTAAGTGTGCCGCTAAAGGTTAGGTCACCACCAAAACTTGCAGAATTGTGCTCTACTGTAAGGCTTCCCATCTCGCTAGGAGCATAAATGATCTTAGCGTCATCAGCGATATCACGGTCATCGAAGAGATATTCATCGAAATCAGCATCTAGGACAGAGAATGAGCCCCTGAATGTTAAAGCATCCGTAGGTGTCCAAACACTTTCAATCTCAATACCGTTGTTGCTTGTTTTTGCAGCATTTCTTACAAATGTACAAGTGGCAGTGGCAGCTTCTCCGCATTCAGTACCATTCGTAACAACGAATTGCTGCTTATCATCATAATTTGACATAAATGCAGTAACGTTGAGTTGTAAGTTATCTGATGGACGCGAACGTAACCCAAGTTCAAAGTTTTCAACTGTTTCTGAGTCGTAAGGTCCCGCTGTCAAAGGGTCGCTACCACGGTTGTTGAAACCACCACTACGATAACCCGTTGAATAAGATGCATAAACCATACCGCCCTCAAACTTTCGTTTAGCAGAAAGTCTATAAGATAAGTTATCGTCGCTATATTCAGGAGTTAAGTTCAAAACACCAGCAGTATTGGACACCCTATCAGAACTAGATGCATAACGAGTCAAATCTAATTCTTTTGACTCATCTGTGTAACGCGCACCAGCTGAAATTGACCAGTTTTCATCAATTTCATATGTTGCCTCACCAAATAAAGCCGTGGCTTCAGCTTCCTGAAGGGTTGTGAAGTTTGAAACAGGGCCAGATGTTAAATAGGAGTCTGTCGACAAGTAATATAATCCTGCAACAAAATTAAGCGGCCCATCTAAATCAGAAATGAACTGTAGTTCATGCGATGATTGCTTATATTCTTGCTCTCTTGTAACTTCAAACAATGGAGTAGGTGCTCCCCATGAATTGAAATAAGCATATTCTTCAAAATCCATATGCCCAAATATATACTTCAGAGCAAATTTATCTTCTGTATGATCAACATTTAATGTTATGTTATCGCCTTCAATTGTACTTACTATTTGCTCACTTGCATTAGAAACACGGTTACCACCAGCTCTTGAAATAGCTCCAGAGTCGGCATCACAACCGATTGTGAAGAAAGCACAGAAAACACTGTCGCCCGTACCAGTTGCGATTACGTCAGCAGGCTGGGTGTTATGATCATACCAGTCATAAGATAAAGTAGCAGTAGTTTTGTCTGTAAAGTCATATTTTAACGCAGCTGAAGCTGTTTGACTATCTCTCATTTTTGGGCGTTCATTATTAGTAACATTGAAGAGATGTGAATCTTGCTGTAGATTACGGTAGCTAACTTTTAAGCCGCCGTTTTCTCCTAAAGGCATGTTTACTAAACCTTTAAGGTCAATACGGTCATGGCTTGCATAAGTGCCTTCAACCTTGCCTCCAAACTCACCCGTTGGAGCTGTTCGCTTTATGTTAATAACACCCGCAATTGTGTTACGTCCGTATAATGTACCTTGAGGTCCACGAAGAACTTCAACGCTTTCTATGTCAAAAAAGTCCACGACAGCACCACTATTAGATGCCATAAATACACCATCAACTGAAACACCTACAGTAGGTTCAAATGTTTTTTCTAAATCATCAAAACCAATACCTCTGATAGAAGCTCCAAGTGCAGCACCTGATTGCGTAACTGTATGCAATTCAACATTTGGAATATGCTTTGCAACATCGAGAATTGTTTGAACAGAACCGCGCTCAAGCTGTCCTTGACTTAGTGCAGAAACTGCTACCGGAACATCTTGTAATGATTCAGTTCTTTTTCTTGCTGTTACGACTATTTCATCAAGTCTACCAGCTGTCTCAGTTGTTTCTTGAGCGTACACCCCAGTACCCATTCCTGCTAAAGGTAGTGCAGATGCAAGTAAAAGAGCTTTTGCGCTTTTGTTAATATTAAAATTCATTTTTATAGACTCCCCTGATAATATTACATAATGTAATCAACCCAAGTGACTCTGGTAACAACTGACTTTTTAGATAGTAATCAAAAATTAGAAAATTCTATGGCTAAAAAGTCACATTAGGCTATTGTGAAATTAATTGTTCCCAGTAAGCAGAATTTAATTCCTAGATGAGAATACCAATAAAGCATTACCAGGCATCATAGATCCGAATGAATAACCAGAGTTCACTATAACGTGACCATCATAAATAACAGGCCCATCCGACTCAATTGCCCCACCTTTAGCGATTTCACCGTTTACGGAGACAAATGCCTTATTTGTATTAAAATCCCAAATAATATCACCATTTGACGAATCATAAGCACGCAAGTGTCCATCAAAAGCACCCGCAAATACAACATCTTTTGTTACTGTTACAGCTGCCGATAATCCAGGATCACATGCAGGTTCATCTTTTTCTTCGCAAACATTTACAGCCGCGGAAGCCCAAATAGTCTCGCCAGTTTCAGGGTCTAGTGCATAGAGACCAGCCCGACTTAGAGCTATATCAGCTTCACTGTAAGCTGTATCAGCGATCGGTGCAAAAATAGCCTTATTGTTTGAAGCAATTCCCCAATGAACACCTCCGCTAAATCCCCCTCTTCCCATTTTCTCACGCCACAACAAAGCACCCTTATTATCTGGGTCTAAAGCAAATACATCTCCAGATTTTTGACCAACCGCAATAATCTCTTTTCCACTTTCAGTTTTTATCAAAATAGGAGGAGCTCCAATATCTAAATCAGGCCCATTTTCTTCAGGACAATTTGGTCCGCCACCAATAAAGCAAGCCATATTCCATGCATCGCCGCTCAAAGCTTGATAATGCCACTTAATTTCTCCATCATCTAAACCAATTGCAAGAACAGAGTCACTTGTTGATACTGCTGGCGAGGTATATGACTCCCCTGTACCGACATAAAGGACGCCTCGTTTTTCATCAATAGTGGGACTATTCCAAATCGGTACTCCGGCCGGATGAAAACGGCGTGCTCCCATTTCATTATAAGTACCTGTGAATTTAGCTTTTTCCGCTATGGTATGAGTAGTCCATTTGGTATCGCCGTTGTTAATGTCCAGCTTAACAACTCCGCCTTGAAATGTGCAACATTCATATCCTGGATCTGCTGCAGAAGCCCACTCTTTAGAAGAGAGCGGCACATAAAGAAATTCTTTGTATAACCTCGGCGATCCAGTCAGGGTAACGTCAGGATGTTCACTTACAGATTTGCGCCAGATTAACTCACCAGTCAAAGCATCTATTGAATAAACATTTCCCTTTATATCACCAAAAAGAGCAACTGTTTTACCCATGCTCTCTGCTATATTAACTGCATTTCTGACTTCAGCATCAGCCTGAAAAGTCCATGTTGCGCAGCCAGTGTCAAAATCAAGAGCGAAAACACGACCATCTTGTCCTCCAACCAAAATATGGTTAGCAAAAATTACTGGCTGACTTCTAGCTCTCGAAGCATCTGGGTATGCAAAAGCCCACTTTAATGATAAATTCTCAACATCTTCTTTAGGTAGTTTAGCTATTTTTTCAGAAATATAGCGCGATCCATCTAACTTTAATCCCCATCCCTCAAAGACAGATTTTTTTTCCTTCGTATTGATCATGTTGGTGCTACACATTTTTACAGGTTTAGAGCTTTTGCGTGACCCTGCTAAATACATTGATAGACTGTCAATTTCATTTTCCGTAAGATGCGCAGCTTGCTGTTTCATAACACCAGACATAAGTGCCTGCTTTATATAGTCTGTATTATATAATTGAAATTCAATTAAATGAGGCGCTTTTGGAACTCCACCTAAATGACAACTGGAACAATTTTCGTTAAATAATGTTTCCCCGTCAATAGGTACCGTTTCCTCAGTGAAAGCTAAAGCTACATCTGTTTTAGATAGAACATTTGGCTCACTAGGCTGACATCCAAATAAAATAGAAATTATCAAAATGAAAAAAAATTTAAATAAACTAGGATACATATTTATAATACTCAATTAAACTATATTTTACTTTTATAATTTGAAATTTTTCTGACTTCGGCAACAATTCTTTCAACAGAAGGAACATAAGCCGCTTCCAAATTAGGAGCAGCTGGCACGGGAGTGTGCGGCGCAGTAATTTTAGAAATTGGAGCCTTCAATGAAGAAAAAGCTTCCGATGCTGCGATGCTCGCTATTTCTGATGCATATGAGCATATAGGCGTTGATTCATCCACCACAGCAAGTCTGCCAGTTTTTTCTATACTATCCAATACTGTATCCATATCAAAAGGCGAAAGAGTTCTTGGGTCAATAACCTCAATAGAGATGCCCTCTTTTGATAGTATTTTAGCTGCTTTCTCGGCAAGAAGGGCCATCCTTCCTATCCCTACAACAGTTACATCATTACCCTCACAAACAACTCTAGCTTTGCCAAATTCTATTGTATATGCCCCATCAGGAACTTCTCCTTCCTCAGCAAAAAGCATTTTATGCTCACAAAAAATTACTGGGTCATTATCTCGTATAGCCTGTATCAATAAACCTTTAGCATCATATGGCGTGGTAGGCACCACAACCTTTAATCCTGGGATATGCGCAAATATTGGATAAACGGCTTGTGAATGCTGCGGCCCAGCACCAACTCCAGCACCAATCATAGTTCTGATAACCATTGGAGCTCCTTTTTGATTACCGAACATATAACGAAACTTAGCAGCTTGATTATAAATTTGATCAAAACAAACTCCAAAAAAATCTGCAAACATGAGCTCTGCTATTGGCCGTAAACCAGTAAGAGAAGCACCAGCAGCAGCGCCCATAATTGCAGATTCTGAAATTGGCGTATCAATAATTCTCTCCGCGCCAAATTCAGTGTATAATCCTGCAGTAAGGCCCATAACGCCTCCAGATTTTTCTCCTTCACCTCCTGACCCCCCCCGGCCACCAGCAACATCTTCTCCTAATAAAATAACATTGGAGTCCAATCGCATTTCAACTCGCATGGCATCGGTAATAGCTTCACGTAAAGTCATTTTTGTCATTTCAAACTACCTCAATAACTATCGTAAACATTTTCAACTAAGGATGATAAAGGTGGCATTGGAGAAATAAGCGCTAATTTTATTGCATCATTAATTTCAATTTCAATCAATGAGTTAATTTCTTCAAATTCAATCTCCTCCATAAGTTCTTTTTCAAGTACTTTGTGTTTGAATATCTCTAATGGGTCCTTATTAGCTTTTATTTCCTTAACCTCAGTTTTGCTTCTATAAGCTTGCGGATCACCTTCATAATGGCCATACCAACGCAATGCCTCGCATTCTATACTAGTAGGCCCTTCACCTGATCTTGCACGTTCAACTGCTTCTCTCATAGCATCATGAACTGCAAAAAAATCTGTGCCATCAACCTTAACAGCAGGCATACCAAAACCACTAGATCTAGTGGTTATATCGACTGCTCCGCAATGATAATCTATACCCGTAAATTCAGCATAACCATTATTTTCATATATAAATATAACTGGAAGCTTTAAAACAACTGCAAGATTCATTGCTTCAAACACAGTGCCTTGATTAGAGGCACCATCACCTATGAATGCAACTGCAACAGCATTATTTTTTAAAGTTTTTGCAGCTAAAGCAGCCCCCACTGCAAGTGGCGGCGAACCTCCAACTATTGCATTTGCTCCCAACATACCTTTCGACAAATCAGCAATATGCATTGAACCACCTTTTCCCTTACAAAGACCGCCCTCCCTGCAATATATTTCGAGGGCCATTTCTTTTACATCACAACCCTTTGCAATGCAGTGACCATGGCCTCTATGGGTGCTTCCTATGTTGTCCGTATCACTTAAATGCATACATACGCCAGTAGCTATTGCCTCTTGACCACAATATAAATGCACAAAACCTGGCATCTCCCCTTTTTGAAATTCTGTTCGCATTCGTTCTTCGAACACGCGTATTCTTTTCATAGTTGTGTATGCTTCACGTAAATCATCTCTACTAAGCTGCATATTTCCTCCCCACATAACGATTAATGCTATCGCTCATAGATTATAGCTCTCTAAATTATCAGGTTTATTTTGAGTTAATTATCCAAATGCAAATCATCGGGTAAAGCATAAGCAACAACATAATCACCGGGAGGCGTTTGAAACCATAAGTGCTGCCCAGAGGTGATAACTACATATTGCTTTCCACTAGCCATATAAGTCATCGGAGTAGTTTGTCCACCAGCAGGAAGCTTGTCCTTCCATAACTCCGTACCATTGGAGGCATCGAATGCTCTTAAATAATTGTCCTGTGCAGCGGCAATGAAAATAAGACCAGATTGCGTCGCGATTGGACCTCCAATATTTGGAGTTCCCAAATTTGTTTTTATCGGCAAGGGTATTGGCAACTTATCTTTAATTGAACCTAGAGGCACATCCCAAATAATCTCTCCACTATCAACATTGATTGCAGTTAACCCCCCCCATGGTGGTGGCGAACAGGGGGCTCCAAATGGCGATAATAACCACTCTCTTTTTACTGTATAAGGCGTTCCATTTTGAGGTGAAATATCATCTTTACTTGTTAAAGATACATTCTGAAGTGAAGCTTTATCAACTTTAGGGATCATAGTTATGATTTGAGCAACTCTAGATGTATTAACAAATAACATTCGGCGCTTGTGGTCAAAACTGTTTCCTCCCCAATTAGCTCCACCAGCAGTGGAAGGGTAAAAAATAGTTCCCTGCTCGCTAATTGGCGTAAACGTTCCCTCTGATCTATATCTCGAAATTTTACGCCTGCAGGCCAGATAGTCTATAGGTGTGAAACCAAACGCGTCCTTAGGGTTTAATCGATCCGGAACTAGCTGTGGCGGCTTGGACGGTATGGGTTGAGATTTAGACAGGCTATCATCATTCATAAAAGTAACCGGAGTATCAATTTCGTTTAATGGAAATATTGGTTTCCCAGTCTCTCTATTAAAAGAGAAAACATATCCCTGCTTAGTCGTTTGGATTACCGCAGGTATTTGAATGCCATTCACATTAACTTCCAGCAGGGTGGGCTGTGAAGGCAGGTCATAATCCCATATATCATGCCTGACCAATTGCTGTGCCCAAACTAATTCACCAGATGAGGCCTTAAGAGCTACCAGAGAGTTAGCCCATCGATTGTCGCCGGGTCGAAGCCCCCCATAAAAATCTGGAGATGGCGACGAGGTCGGGAGGTAGACAAGGTCACGCCGCTGATCAACAGCCATCGCAGTCCACACATTACCACCTCCGACATTTAGTTCTTTTGGTATTGGATCAAATTCCCAAACTTTATTTCCAGTTTTAGCATCAAAAGCTTTTACCGTTCCAAAAGGAGCATCTGCACGATAACCGTCTACTATTGTAGATCCAACAACAATAACATCATTAACAACAGCAA
>Ga0213869_10000749_pt1 | contig 25346 bp, 39 predicted proteins | sample PICome_10_FD_160083 | JGI IMG/M metagenome (GOLD analysis project Ga0213869, IMG submission 160083) | Coastal seawater microbial communities near Pivers Island, North Carolina, United States - PICO132 | ecosystem: Environmental > Aquatic > Marine > Coastal | place: USA: North Carolina...
GGTGGTAATTTAGAGCCTAAAGTATTAGTGAAGGGCGCTCGTATGGTAGGGCGTAGGCTAGACGCGAGTGGTACTCGTAAGGATCACGATAAGTCTATCCCTATCAAACAAATGATAGAAGTTAGAGATGATGATAAAACTAATTGTCTCACTACAGTAACCAAGGATAGCATTCTTGTAGAGAATATGTCTTGGCGCAAGCTAACACCTCTAGAATGTGAACGCCTACAAACTGTACCTGATGGATATACTGAGGGTGTATCAAATACTCAACGCTACAAAATGCTAGGCAATGGTTGGACTGTCGATGTCATAGCACACATATTGAAAGGGTTATAGTATGACTAAACGAACTAAAAATAATGAGGTTAAGTTTACCTATTTAGGTGATGTAAACAATCCTGATCCTATCTATGAGGAACACTCACTTCTAACATTAGATGGGCAGAGATACCAATGTTATATAGATAATACCCATGAGGTATTCCCTAAAACTTTTGAAGAATGGTTAAGGAGTTAAGCCAATGTTAATAGAACGTAAATCAATACTATCAGGCAATGTAAATGTTATGGATATAGATGTAACACCTGCACAAATTGATGCATGGGAGCAGGGTATGCTAGTGCAGAGCGCCATGCCTGATCTATCCGCAGATGAACGTGAGTTTATAATGACAGGTATAACACCTAATGAATGGGAAGGAATGTAAAATGAGAGCAATACTAAATAAGCTATGTTGGTGGTGTAGGGAGTGGGACAGTTCTGAACCCTGCTGTTGGTGTAATGATGAAGGAGATGATCATGACAATTAAAGAATTAATTTCGAAACTCCAAGAAGCCTTATTGTTTCATGATGAAGATGAACTTGTATGTATTTATGATCAAGGAACAGGTGAATGTTTAGATATAGAAATAGTAGATGATACTACAGATGGGGAAGTACAGTTAAATGTAAAGGAGTTTTACAATGAGTAACCAAAGTAATGATGAGATACAGACTTATGATATGGCTAAAGCTCTGGCTGCCTACAGGGATGGCGATGCTGTTTATATAGCACACCCTCTAGATGAAGACCCAGACGATAGACTGTTTAGAGAAGAAGATATAATAGGTGGCGATGGACATCTGTTTATAATAAAGGAAGTGGTATTTGAATATGAGTAATAAATATTTTAACGTGACAGAGCATTCACGTAAAGAAAAGAGAAAAGAAATACTAGCTACCACATTTGTGTGGTCAGTATTCGGGTTCGCAGCCATAGGTGTATTGGCTACGTTTAGTTTAGTATTAACAATGATATGGAGTTAAGACATGGATATGAATAAATACTATGGACAATTAGTGGGTTGTAAGATTAAAGATTTTACATTTGAAAAAGATGAATGGGGTGGTAGTGACTTTCCAGTATTCACTCTAACAAATGGATCAGAAGAAGTACGATTTGTAATATCACAAGATGAGGAAGTAAATGACCATTGGTTAACATATAAAGAAGCATCAGATTTAGCTGACAAATGCGTTAGAGATGGGCATTCGCCAATAATCGGTAATAGAGATTAGGAGAAGTATAATGAGTATGGAATTGATCAGTAAAGTTTTAGAGCAAATTAAAGAAGATGTGGAAGCAGGTGATGTGACCGCGATTGAGTTGTTACTTGATGAAGTATCAGAAAAAAACTTGCGTGAATTTTTATCAGAAAAAAACTTGCGTGGGATGGAGAAGTATAATGGGTGAACAGAAACTAACAATGATGGGCGTTTGAAGTAGATAAGGTATAGTTTAATGGCAGACACTAAAGGTTACTGGTGGAAGGATAAGGTAGTTACACACTGTCCCAACTGCGTTACTAAGATGCGTACTCTAGACACTAGGCCATACCATAAGCTTGGATACCCTAGCACTAGGAGAAGAAAGTACTGCAGCCAGTGTGACTTTGTAGCTGTGACTGTAGAGATACCAATAGAATTAAGTACAGAAATAGAAAAGGAAATAATATGAAAAGAAATTATCGTACTGCATATAATCAACTAAAGAAAATAGGAGCGCCTGTAATACTAGGTGGCTACAATGATGAGGATACATTTCGTATCTCAGGTGAGTCCAACTACCCTATCACTTGGGCTGACTGCTATGGTGGTGGTCAACCTGATCTAGACGACTTTGGTGTTAACAATAAGATTAATGCCATACTAGAGAAGCAGGGGTTGTATGCTGAATGGATTAATGGTGGAGTCCTGGGTGTTGCAGAAATGTAACGTGACATATTTGTAACATTGACTAACACTAAAACTAATAATATAACTTACACATAATATAACATAGAGGAATATAAATATGAAAAATACAAATAAGAAAATGTCTCAACACACTATGATACTCAAGCACCTTCGTGCAACTAAGGGTCTAACCTTACGCGAAGCTTTGATAGACTATAGCATACAGTCTTTCACCAAGCGTATATCTGAGCTGCGTAAGTCAGGCTATAGGATTGATGGTATCGCAGGGAGACATCCAGTTACGAACCAAAGATATACACGTTACACATTAGTAGAGGAGAATGCATAGTGCATAGACTTAACATCTATAGCACACTAACAGGTCAGCATATATGCTACCACACAGCACGTAGCAGAGAAGAGTTGCTACGACTATATAAAATGTATGATAAAATTAGAGACATAAGAATGGAGATAAAATGACTTTTATGATTGAGAAGAACGTACCCTTACCATCAACTAAGGATGGACGTGGTGCACCTAACAAAGGTTACGAAGCACTACTACAGCACATGAAGGTAGGCGATAGTGTGGTAGTAAAACGTGCTGCCTTGGCTAGTATATACACTCACGCTAAGAAGATAGGGTGTCAGGTTGTTACTCGTAAAGTAGATCAAGCTAACAGACGTGTATGGATGTTGAACAAGGGAGATGCATAATGCCTAACTGGTGTGAGAATAGAGTAGTAATTACAGGTGATGTAAAAACATTACGTGCTATAAAGAAAGCGGCAGACAGTGGTGGGTTACTGGAACACCTAGCACCTATTGGTGAATACGATTATGGTGTTGCCTGTAATAAGTGGAATACCAAGTGGGAAGTACATGATGTAGAGGTTAATCTGTTTGAGGATGGTGATACATCCAACCTACACTTAGGGTTCGACAGTGCATGGAGTCCACCCACAAGTGCGTATGATACAGGTGCTGATAGATTAAAGGTTGACATCGAGGCATCCTACTATGAGCCAGGAATAGGTTACATAGGACAGTATGATAGTGCTTTAGAAACAGACGACTGCTTTGAGTATGACTTTAGCCAAGCAGATTGGAAGGATGGTATACCTACTGAACTGATAGAAGAGTTTGACTTAGATGGTGAGTACGTATGCTACCAAGAATGGCAGGAAGAAACCAATGCTTGATCAAGAAGAAAGACTGAGGGTTGCACACCTAAGTGTCTGTGAACAGGAGAACAAAAGGATGCGTGAGATGTTTAACATACGCAACTACAAAGAGGGTGACCAGTGGACTGCCCAAAAGAATAGGCAGGAGACAGGTGCTAAGGGTGGTAGAAATACTAGACTTAAAAGGCTATGGGTAAAGGAAAGGAATGCAAGATGAGTGAAGACACACGCTTACTACCTGCTCAGAAGTATCATGCTTACTTGATGAGGTTAGCTGATGATGCTCTCTGGGATGGAAACAAAGCTAAGGCTCATATGTATGAGAACGAAGCATCCTATATTAAAAAGACTATAGAGGAAGGTGACGTATGGCATCCAACATTCTAATGCATCTACTACCATTAACTGTGATTGCTGCCTACATAGGTGGGTTCTTATATATCTGGTACAGAAACGTGAAAGGAAGATAACATGAAACCACCCAAGGGTAATGCTAAGCTGTGTGATATCATAGATTTTTATCTGGTATCACCTGCCTTTGCTAGACTATCTGGTACATCTCAAAAGGATTATGAAATACATCTAGCGTCTGTAATTAGTACACCTGTGGAAGGCAAGTCCCTTGGTGAGTATCGCTGTACTAATCTTAAGGTAAGACATCTTATACAGGCATATGATACGTGGCTTCAGACAGGCATACGCACAGCAAACTATCGTAAGTCTGTACTGTCTGCTGCTTGGAAGTATTCCATGAGACAGGACGTAATGATACACAACCCAGTAGCACTTGTACCTACCAAGTCTAGCAAACCTAGGCGTGTGTACTGGAGTAGAGACCAGATCAAAACATTTCTTGAGACAGGTTACAGTGACTTTAGATGGCGTAGCATTAGTCTTATTGTACACATGGCATATGATTGGGGTCAGCGTATAGGTGACATGAGAGTTATGACTTGGGATACCTTAGACTTAGATCAGTGTCGCTTAGACCTAACACAAAGTAAACGTAATGCTGAGATACACCTACCCATATCTAATGGTTTGTGTGATATGCTGCGACAACAAAAGGAAGACTTTGGATTCCAGGAATATGTAGCACCTAGGGTTAAACCAAGGTCAGGTGCATACACACCATATGATAAGGGTGAAATATCCTTACTTATCAATGAGGTACTGGACGAAGCTAATCTACCTAGAGAGCTTACAGCTATGGACTTACGCCGTACCGCTGTGACTGAAATGATGGAAGGTGGGGTTGACTTAGCTAATATCATGCAGGTAACAGGACATAAGAATATACAATCAGTTAAGCCCTACATGGTGAACACATTAAGTGGTGCATCTAAGGCACTATCAGCGAGAGGGAATGAAGATGAGAGTGAGAAGTGAAGAGAGTAAAGAAAAAGATAGGTTACGTTTAAGAAAAAACTATGATAAGGGTCAGGCTATACTTCGTAGGTATAAGTCAATAAAGGGTTGTGCACATTGTGGGTATAGAGCTTTCGCATCAGCACTACATTTTGATCATATAGTACCTGAGAATAAGAAGTTTTTAATAGCTACAAAAGCACATTATCTAGCTTATGGTAAGAAAACTAAGAGTAATAAGATATTAAGAGAAGAGTTATTTAAGTGTCAGGTACTGTGTGCAAACTGCCATGCTATCAGAACCGATACTGAAGAACACTATGGTATAAAGAAGTTGGCTAGAGGATGAGTAAACATAACTGGAAACAGCACAGAGAGTATGCTGCATCTGTAACCGCACATGGATCACACCGAGGTGACTGTCCCTTCTGTAGAGGTAAGAATACTTTCTCAGCCTCTTGCGAGTATGGTGTATTGATGTATAACTGTTATAAGTTAGGGTGTAATGTAGGTGGTAAGTTTGATACAGACATGACTGCATCTGAGATACGCAGACACTTACGCCCAGCGCAAGATCAAACCAAGAGAGAGGTAGAAACTATGGAGATACCAGCCCAGCTAGTAGAACCAACACGACAACATACTAAGCACAATAGATTCATGAGGCGCTGGGGTATAGTAGGTAACACATTCTATGACGTTCAACAGGAGAGGGTAGTCTTTCCTATATACTACAAACATCAGATGATTGATGCTATAGGTAGAGCAGTAGGTGCTACTCAAACACCTAAGTGGTATCGCTACACAGGCGCAGCAGACTACTATACAGTAGGTGAAGGTGATACAATACTTATTGTAGAGGATGTAGTCTCAGCTATTGTAGCCTATCAAGAATTGTCTGATGTAACTTGCATGGCAATCCTGGGTACTAGCATGAACCATAAACACTTTGAGAAGATAGGTGAGTATGACAAGGCTGTAATTGCACTAGATCCTGATGCACTATCAAAGACTATAGAGTACCGCAGAGAGATAGAGTTGTGGACAGGAAACAAAACAGTAGCACTAAGTCTTTCTGATGATATAAAGTATCGTATGCCAGAAGACATGGAGAAACTTGCTGACTTGAGTAAGTATTAAACCTATGGTAGACCCTAACTCTATACCAGAATTATTATCAGAGGACAGAATGGATAACGTAAACAACCCAGCACACTATGGTAAAGGTAGGATTGAATGTATTGATTACATAGAAGACTTCCTAACCGAAGAAGAATACATAGGTTATCTGAGAGGTAACATTGCTAAGTATCTACATCGCTGGAGATATAAGAACAAACAAGAAGACCTACTAAAGTCACAGTGGTATTTAGCTAGGTTAATAAAACTAACAGGAAAGGCAGATGTATGATACCAGTATCAATGTTAAGAAGATTACTCACCAAAGAAGGATTAGACTTTAAGATTGTTAAAGTTATAGGTAATGTAGCACAGGTAAATATAATTGTAGCGGAGGGATCAGATGTTCACAGTTGAGTTTGAATCTGATGCGTCTATAATAACTACACTAGATCATACAGATAAGTATGAAGACATAGAGATAATCTTTGGTGATGAGGGTACTGTATACATGAGACAGTTTGAACCTGAGATGGATGCTTATCAAATGTTAATCATGAGTAGCCAACAGTGGTTGGACATTATGGCTGCGTATAAGAGTAGTGCAGGAGCATATTACTTGGAGCCAAAAGTAGATATATAATATATTGTTGTAGGAGACATAAAGAATGATGGAATTAGCACTGATTAAAACGTTACTAGATCGTAACTTCTATGATCAACATAAGGGTATACGTTGCCCAGATAAAATATTTAGTAAGGATGTACGTAAGATTAAACAGGCACTTGATGGTGCTATGGAAGCCTATGAGGGTGACCTAACTGTTGCGGATCTAGAGGCTGTGTTCAATAGAATGAATGCTAGTCTTACCACAGCAACACGTGGAGCATATGAAGATCTGTTTAAACGTATATCAATTACTGAGCCTATCAAAGAAGAGATAGCACAAGACACACTATCACAGTTGTTTCAACAGCATGTAGGTGATCGTGTAGCTAACCTAGGATTTGACTTTGTTAATGGTACAGAGGATAGCTTAGAACCTTTGAGACAACTATTAGAGGAATACAAAAATGATTTTACTCCTAACCTGCGTGTTGATTGGGATGATAATAGTCTTGACACGATACTTGATGCAACGCTTCTGGAATCCAAGTGGGGATTTAACATATCTTCCTTGGCTCGTAGGGTGGAAGGTGTTAGTGGTGGTCACCTTGTATTGGTTGGCGCTCGTCCCAATACTGGTAAAACTTCTTTCCATGCCAGTATTATAGCAGGTGCTGAGGGCTTTGCACATCAGGGCGCTAAGTGTATTGTACTGTGTAATGAAGAGGCATACACACGTGTTGCTGCACGTTACATAAGTGCAACAGCTAACATGACAATGAAAGAAGTCAGAGAGAATAAAGCTCTAGCACAGAAACGTTATGAACCTATCCGCAAGAATGTCTTGTTCAAGGATAGTACAGGTAAGGGTATGGCATGGGTTGAGTCTGTTGTTAAACAAGAGAAGCCTGACATTGTAGTGTTAGATATGGGAGATAAGTTTGCTGATGTGAGTAGTGAGAGAAGTGACATCACACTCAAGACTGCTGCTATCCATGCACGTAACATTGCTAAGCAGTATGATTGCTGTGTGATCTGGATGTCACAACTATCTGCTGAAGCAGAAGGTAAGGTAGATCTTAACCAAGCAATGATGGAAGGATCTAAGACAGGAAAGGCAGCTGAAGCTGACCTGATGCTATTGATAGGTAAAGCACCACAAGTTGAAGGGGGAGATGAAGACCCAGTTCGTTTTTTAAACCTAGCCAAGAATAAGTTGAATGGGTATCAGGGTAGGATCGCCTGTGTATTGGATGGATCACGCTCTATCTATTCAGCTTGAGGTAAGATATGAGATTAGTATTAGACGTTGAGAATAGCACAACAAAACGCAACGGCAAAGATCACATGGACCCGTTTGAAATTGACAATCATCTAGTCCAAGTTGGTATGGTTAATGCAGACAACCATGATGAACTACACATTGTAAACATAGACCATGATGAAGCAAAGGATACGTCAGGCGCTGGGCATAAGCTAGTCCAGGATATACTAGACTTAACAACACTACTCATAATGCACAATGCGCAGCATGACTTGATGTGGCTGTGGGAGTCAGGCTTCAAGTATGATGGCTTGATCTATGATACAATGTTAGCAGAGTATATACTTGATAGAGGGCAACGCACTCCATTAAGCTTAGGTGCTTGTGCTGAACGCAGAAACCTAGAGGTACAGAAAGATGATACACTTAAAAGATATTTTAAAGAAGGCTATACTACAAATGAGATACCGTTGGATGAGCTTAGCTTTTATCTTAGGTGTGACCTGCTTTCAACTAGCTGGTTGTTCCATAGTATCGAAGCAGACTACGCCAAGCCCGAATCCAAAGGTCTCAAAGTCATTAGAGATACAACCTTTACCACCTGTAAAACCCTCACCAGAATGTACATGTCGGGAATCAGGGTGGATAGATCTGCCCTTGACGAAGTAAGACTACAGTTTGAACAAGAGAAGGCAGAGATTGAAGGTAGACTACAGAAGAAAGTTCGTCAGCTTATGGGTGACACACCTATAAATCTTAGTAGCCCAGAGCAGATGTCTCAGGTTGTATTCTCTCTGCGTATGGTTAACAAGAAAGAGTGGGCTGATCTGTTTGAGTTTACCTCTACAGTAGATGAATATAAAGATGCTGTTAAAGCAAACTCTAAACGTGTATATAGAACAGAAGCATTTACATGCCCTACCTGTGAGGGACAAGGCAAGACATATAAAGTAAAGAAGGATGGTACAAAGTATGCTAGACCTAACAAGTGTAAGGACTGTGACACGCGAGGGTTTCAGCTAAAAGAAACAAAACAAGTCGCTGGTCTAAAGTTTACAGCACCTAATAAGAAATGGATTAGTGCTAATGGATTTAGTACAAGTAAAGATAACCTACAGATCTTAGCGGCTACTGCAAGAAACAATAACATGGCAGAGGCTGAGTCTTTTCTTAATGATCTTAAACGTTTGTCTGCTATTAGTAGTTATCTAAGTTCTTTTGTTGAGGGTATATCAAACTACACTAAGCATGATGGGTTCTTACATGTAAGTTTAACTCAGCACATAACAGCTACTGGACGTTTCAGTGGACGCAATCCTAACATGCAGAACATGCCCAGAGGTGGTACGTTTCCTGTGAAGAAAGTCTTTGTTTCACGGTGGGAAAATGGTAAGATTATGGAAGCTGACTTTGCTCAACTTGAGTTTCGTACTGCTGCGTTCTTAGCGCAAGATGAGACTGCTATGAAAGAGATAGACACAGGGTTTGATGTGCATAGTTACACTGCTAAAGTTATTACAGATGCAGGGCAGAAGACTTCTCGCCAGGATGCCAAGGCACATACATTTGCCCCTCTCTTCGGAGCTACAGGGTATGGAAGATCTAAGGCTGAAGCCGCTTACTATAAACATTTTATTGAGAAGTATGAGGGTATTGCTGCATGGCATAAAGAGTTAGGCGATGAGGCATTACGGTTTAATAAGATAACTAATAAGTCAGGGCGACAGTATGCTTTCCCTAATGTAAAACGCAGGGACAATGGTATGCCAAGTCACTTCACAATGATTAAGAACTACCCAGTGCAAGGGTTTGCAACAGGTGATGTAGTACCTATTGTGTTGAACGAACTTCACGAATTGTTACAACCATACAACTCTGTCGTAGTTAATTCAGTGCACGACAGTATGGTAATTGACATACACCCTGATGAAGAACAACAAGTTATTAATATAATAGAATCACTTAACGATAACATAAACGATCTTGTAGAAAAAACGTACAATGTAAAGATGAATGTACCACTACTACTTGAAGCAAAAATCGGATCAAACTGGCTTGACACAGTTGATGTATGATGTATAACTAGGAACTCTTTGAATCTATAGAAAGGTATAGAAATGAGTAATGAACTATCAATCGCGAACGAACGCGGTCAATCAATGGCAGAACTTATGGGCGTGTCAGCGTCTAGCGGTGATGCAACACCATCTATTGCACGTATGGGTATGCTGCACTCACCCCTCATGGGTGAAATAGACGTAGGTGGTAAGGCAATCAAGACTGAGGTAGTACCAGTAGGTGCATTCATCCTCAATCGTGGTGACGAAAAGATCTACAGTAATGGTATTACAGTACGTATCTTTGCCCAGCGCCAACAATGGCAACGTTGGAACAGTGAAACAGAAGAGATGGAGAAGTCTGTCTTAGCTAATTCACTCAATGGTGACATGAAGGATAGCATAGGTGGCTTCAACTTGGGTAGACCATCAGGTTGGATCGAAGACTTCCAAGCTTTAGATGATGCTACTAAGCAGGTTATTCGTAGTGTTAAACGTGTTAATGTTTACTATGGTACAGTAACACTTGATGATCCTATCAATGAGAAGGGTGAATCTCTTGACAAGTCAGCATATAAAGATGTGCCGTTTGTTATGGACGTTAAGAATCGTGACTCACTCAAGAGCATCAATGGTGTTCTAGGTGTGCTGAAGCGCAAGAACTTACTACCTATCATGTCTACTATTAAGTTTATGGGCGTAGAAGATAGCATCCCAACAGGCGCTAAGTTTGGTAAGATCAAAGCAGGATCAGGTGAAAAGGTTGATCTTGGTGAGGGTGACAATGAGATGTTAAAAGATTTCATTGAGCTTATCGAGTACAGTAATGGTAAGATCTTAGACTTATACCATGAGAGGTTTGACAAAGCTATGTCTGAGGATGATGAGTCTGTAGTAACAGACATTATCAACAATGACTTCATCGAGGTAAGCCCATGAATCACCCAGCAGAATTAGCAATCTACAGTTTTCTGCAGAAGGCTTTAGCTGGTGAAGCAAACATGACAGAGGCGGTGACCAAACAGGTTGCCGCTGATGTTGAGGCAGCGTTGAACAAACAGTTTAATTCTCCCCCACGTGGTGACTTTCGCCTACGTATGTCTAACATAGGTAAAGCTCCATGCCAGTTGTGGTTTGAAAAGAATGATCCAGAAGATCGTAGACCTTTCCCACCACACTTCTTAATGAACATGATCCTTGGTGATATCGTTGAGGCTGTGTTCAAAGGATTACTTCGTGCAGTAGACCAAGAGTTTAAAGACAATGAGATTGTCACACTCAAACTACCCAATGGTCAGGAGATCAAGGGTGAGTACGATATGGAGATGGATGGTAAGATTGACGATGTTAAGTCTTCCTCTCCTTGGGGATACAAGAACAAGTTTGAAAGCTTCGATACACTCAACAAAAAAGATAGCTTTGGATACGTATCACAGCTTGTAGGTTACGCAGAAGCCGCAGGAAAGGATGTAGGTGGTTGGTGGGTAGTCAACAAAGGGAACGGTGAGTTCAAGTATGTAGACGCATCAGAGGTAGACAAGGAAGCTGTACTAGAAGGCATCCAAGCTACTGTAGATTACATTGAGAATGATGAACCCTTCAAGCGTTGTTATGATCCAATACCTGAGACATATTTTAAGAAGCCTAGTGGTAACTTAGTACTAGATAAAGATACTTGTGGCTGGTGTGATTTTAAACACAAGTGTTGGGATCTACAGGAATTACCTTCGCGTGTGTATAAGGGTAAGAACGAACCCCCTATGGTAGAGTACGTACACATAGGAGATGGGCGTGGTTCGTAAACACAATAGAAGAAACTATCGTAGTGGCCTTGAACTAGAGGCCGCTACATTCTTAGAGACACGTCAGAAGATTGTATCCTATGAAAAGCTAAAGATAGAGTGGGAAGATTTAAAGTATCGCACCTATACACCAGACTTCGAACTGGACAATGGTATTATAATTGAGACCAAAGGGTTATTCAGTTCTGGAGACCGTCGTAAACACGTAGAAATACATAAGCAACATCCTAAGCTAGACATACGCTTTGTATTCAGTAACGCAAACTCTAAGCTATACAAGGGTGCTAAGAGTAGATACTGTGATTGGTGTGAGAAGAATGGCTTTAAGTGGGCGCACAGAGTAATACCTGAGGGCTGGCTACTAGAGAAGGGTAAGCGTATGAAAGAGCAACGTGTCAAAGTAAAGAGGAGATTGTAATGAGCTACGAAGTAAAGCCTGGAGACATCGCTATTATACTACACCCTGTTACTAGAGAAGGTGAGTGGACAGGTCACATCAAGACAGGTTTAATATTTGGTGAAGCTGAAACACATGAAGGTATGAGGGCAGCACTGGAAGAAGCTCTTACTATGGCAGCAGCACAGAAGTTTTTAGATATATATCCTGAGGCATGGGAAGATTTTGTAGATATACGAGGTGAGCTTTTACAGGAGATGTTCCCAGAACAATATGCAGAAGCTCTGATTGAAACAGATGAGGGTTACAGTGTAGAGGATAATGTTATATTACTAAACCGATGGACTAAGACTAAGGGTAACGCATGAAAAAGTTTAATATTACATTTGTAGCTAAGGTAGACGACAACAATAATATACTATCATCTAGTAATGATAGCCATGAGAAAGATGTACACGATCTAATAACAGATGTTATATATGACGTGGATGATATGAGTATAGAAAATTTAAACGTTAAGGAGAGAAAATGATTGCTAGAGAAGACATAGAAGCAATAAACAATCTGATTGACTCAACACCTACAGAGTATTCTGATTTTGTTGAGAGCATGATTGTAACAAAGCCTGAGGATAGGCTAATGGAAAACCTATTAGGTTTGTGTGAGGAAGTAGGAGAGCTACATGGTAAGATAAAGCGTGTTCTGCGTGATGATACTAATGATGAAGAGGGTATTCTCAAGGAATGTGGTGACGTATTGTTTTATACAGTTGCTATAGCTAACTACTTTGATAGTAATCTACAGGATATAATACAGAGGAATATGTATAAACTAAACAGCCGCGCTGCACGTGGTGTTATAAAAGGATCAGGAGATAATAGATGAGTAACCAACTACCAACAGACTATCAAGCATTTATACACAAGTCACGCTACGCTAAATACTTTGATGGCAAAGGGCGTGAATCTTGGGGAGAAACAGTGGAACGCTACATGGATAATGTAGTTCGTAAGGCACTTAATCTTGGCGTAGTTCCAGCCGATAGTTTATTTGCTGATACAGATGTAATGAACCTTGAACAGGCTATACTGGGTCAGGAAATAATGCCTAGTATGAGAGCGATGATGACAGCTGGTCCTGCTTTAGATCGTGATAATACAGCAGGATATAATTGTAGTTACTTACCCGTAGATGACCCTAAGTCCTTCGATGAAGCTATGTATATCCTTCTCTGTGGTACGGGTGTTGGCTTCTCTGTCGAGAGACAGTTCATCAAAAAGTTGCCAGAAGTTCCTGATCTTTTCGACAGTGAGTCTATCGTCGTCGTTAAGGACAGCAAAGAAGGTTGGGCTAAGGGTTTCCGTCAAGTTCTAGCACTCCTATGGGCTGGTGAAATACCTAAGTGGGATGTGTCTCAGGTTCGTCCTGCAGGTGCAAGACTTAAAACGTTTGGCGGTAGAGCATCAGGACCAGCGCCGTTAGTAGAACTGTTTAACTTTGCTGTAGCTACTTTCAAGGGCGCACAAGGACGTAAGCTTAGCTCTATGGAATGTCACGACCTTATGTGTTTCATAGGTCAGATAGTTGTTGTAGGTGGTGTACGCCGTAGTGCTATGATTTCATTGAGTAATTTATCTGATGATCGTATGCGTCACGCTAAGTCAGGACAGTGGTGGGAAACTGCAGGGCATAGAGCACTAGCTAATAACTCTGTAGCATACAGTGAGAAGCCAGATATGGAAACATTTATGCGTGAATGGTTGTCTCTGGTTGAGTCTAAGTCTGGTGAGCGTGGTATCTTTAACAGACAAGCATCTAAGGTACAAGCCGCTAAGAATGGTAGACGTGATCCTAACTATGAGTTCGGCTGCAACCCGTGCAGCGAGATAATATTACGCCCTTACCAATTCTGTAACTTAACGGAGTGTGTAGTACGTGCTACTGATACACTAGAAGATCTTGAGCGTAAGGTTAGACTCGCTACTATCTTAGGTACAATACAATCAATGCTGATTAAGTTTCCTTACCTACGTAAAGTATGGCAAAACAATACAGCAGAAGAGAGATTGCTTGGCGTATCTATGACAGGTATCATGGACAACCCATTAATGACACAGAAGAACAAGGGTCTGAAGAAGACACTAGAGCACCTACGTTCTGTTGCTGTAGAAACTAATAGGGATTGGGCTAACCTACTAGGTATACCTGCTAGTACTGCTATCAGCTGCGTAAAACCAAGTGGCACGGTTTCACAGCTTGTAGATAGCGCCAGTGGAATCCATGCGAGACACAGCCCTTACTATATTCGTACTGTACGTGGTGACATTAAAGACCCTCTAACACAGTTTATGATTGATAGAGGTGTACCTAATGAGCCGTGCGTTATGAAGCCTGACTCTACAGTTGTGTTTAGCTTCCCAGTTAAGTCACCAGAGAAAGCAGTTACACGTAATGATATGACTGCTGTAGAGCAACTAGATCTATGGCTTACATATCAACGGCATTGGTGTGAGCATAAGCCATCTGTTACTATAACAGTACGTGATGAAGAGTGGATGGATGTTGGTGCATTTGTGTACAAACACTTTGATGAGATGTCAGGTGTGTCATTTTTGCCACACTCAGATCACTCATACCAGCAAGCACCTTATCAAGAGATAGATAAAAAAGCATACAAAGCACTACTCTCAGAGATGCCTACAAGTATTGATTGGTCAGAGTTGTCAGACTACGAGAGTGAAGATAACACAGTGTCTATGCAAACAATGGCTTGCTCTGGAGACTCTTGTGAAATTGTAGACCTAGTATAAGCTATGTATATAGTACTAGGAACAAGTAAGTGTGGGTTCTGTAACAAAGCAAAGAACTTACTAGAGGAGAAAGGCATAGCGTTTATGCCTTACTCTGTTGATACAGTTAGTAGTAGGTGGTTGTTGACATTGATGCGACAGGCAGGTATGAATACTGTACCCCAAATCTGGGACAATGAAGGTCACCATGTTGGTGGCTACAACGAACTAAAGGAACGATTAAATGATTGAAGTTTTAGTAATGTTTTTTGTAGGCATTGCAGCTATTGAAGTAGCTAGTGATGTAGGTAGTTCTACTTATGATTATGTAGAACCTAAGGTAACACAAGGAGTAGATTACGTCAAAGATAAGTTTGACTCTGAAGGACAAGAATAGTGTATGTCCTTGTGTTAATAGCATATATGATGGGTGAGGAGCCAACAATAAGAGCCTCACCTATTCTATATGACACATATGATAGCTGTATTGATGGTGCAGCACGTGCAATGACAAGCGTATACACATACCTACCAGAAGAACTTACTGAAAAAGTTTTTATATTACCTATGTGTAATGCTATACCAGAGGATACATGATGCAGTTAAAGTTTAACTTGTTTGAGGATATGGAAAGAGAAGATACACCTACTGACGTTAGAGATAAACAATGTACAGTTTGTGAAGAAGTATTTCCAGAAACAGAAAAACATTTTTATATAGCATATTCTTATGTATCAAAGGATGGTACTTCTAATAAGCATCTTCATAATAAGTGTAAAGCCTGTTCTATTAAAGCTGAGGCTATACAAAGAAGTCTTAAGAAAATATATGGACACAAGGCTTTTGGTAAGTGCGAATGTTGTGGTGTAGATTCTAAAGAACTTAAAGGTCAGAAGCTACACTTAGATCACTGCCATAAGACAGGCGAGTATAGAGGGCATCTATGTGGTAGTTGTAATCGTGGTATAGGTATGTTAAGTGATAATCTTGAGGGAGTACAACAGGCAGTAGACTACCTAAAGAAAGTAGAAAATAAATAATGAAGAAGATAGAGCTAGAGGCAGACAACTTTGTTAAGACTAAGAGTAATAAGTTTAACACAGGGCTTAACGAAGAGGTGCGTAATCTAAACAGCTACATCTTAAACAACTTACATGATTGTAAGGAAAAGGAGAGGGCTAGGGAGAGACTTATGGAAGCTAAGATGTGGGCTAGGTTAGCAGCAGACAGACACGGAATAAAATAAGGGGGCTTAATTGCCCCCTCTCTCTTTGTTTATAACTGATCTGCTTCATCGTAAGCGTCTTTGAGATAATTACCATACTCTATAAATACATCTATCTCAGCAAGTGTGTAGTCTTCTAACTTACCATCTATGCCAAACTTATCTTTCATAGCTTTCATAGTTTCTGCTTTAACTTCTTTAGAAAACTTTGTTTGTGCTTTTCTTATAGTACGTAGCTTAATATTATCACCAGTAGATTGTCCTTTATCTAACCTATCACGTATCTGTTTCTTAGCACTACGTAGTACAGACTTTAACATACCACGTCTTTCGTTGAGGTTAGCCTCTAAGAATTGCTCTGTCATTAATAGGCGTTGAGTCTGACGTTCTAGTACAGGTGCTAACATACTATTGAAGGCTTTATCATAGGCAGGTAAATTACTACGTTCATTAGCAGTCCAAGCTTGCATCTCAGACATTGAGTATGCTTTCTCCGTAGAGGTACGACCCTGCTTTATTGTTAAACCAAAGATCTTAGCGAATGGGTTAGCATCATATATCTCGCCCTCTCTAGTTGCTACCTCTAAGTCTTCACCAGTAATAGTGTCTGTCTTATCTATGAACGCTTCAAGTATATTATCAAAGTATCTTGTAGAAGTTTGAGTAAACAAACCTAAACCGTCAGCTTGTCTTACATCTTTTGCTGTGTCAGTACCCGTAGCAAAACCTACAATCTTATTGACTGCATCTAAAGGACGTGTAAACCCTGAGACAATATTACCAAACGTTTTGTTGAATGCATCCATAGATGCACCACGTGCGCCTTTGTCTTGGTTTATTAATACATCTAGTATGTTGTTTAGATCATTACCAAACTGAGCGTCACGTGCCAGCTGACCAACAGCAACTTGTGTACCCATCTCTCTTATTAATTCTGGTGGTACAGTTTCACCGCCCATTTTTAGGTTGAAGATACGTCCAGCTGCAAGCCATGCAGAGAAAGGGTATGTGTTCCTAGCATCTACAATCTTACCACCACCAACATTAATCTCATACACACCTAAGCCTTCATCCCTACGTTCCTTATCATACCGGGCAGCTAGTAATAGACCAGCAGATCCTACTGTCATACGAGCAATAGCATCAAGTTCCGTTACTTTCTGACCTTCAGACTTAACAGTACGCTTGAAGAATGGTTTTAACAACACCTCAGGTGCAGCTAGTGGCGACCATTGGTATGCTGTAGCAACAACGTTATTAAAGAAGCGACCAAAGGGTAGTATTGTACCAAAGCCTGGTGTGTTTGAAATAGCTTCAACACCCTCAGCTAATTTACGTATAAGTTCTGGTTGTTCTGCTGTAGTGTAGTCTTTAGCAAACACAGACTTAAGAGTAGTATCTAGTGCGCCCTGTATAACCTCTTCATCAATTACTTCATCAGATAGTAGTGCTTCTTTAAGAGTCTTACCTCTTGTTAGTCTTAGTTGCTTATCCATATCATTCATAAACATCTGAGACTTAGTAAACGTATCTTGTATACGTACACCTGTTATTTGGTTTGCTGCTTTAGTAACAGCTTCAAGGTTACGGAAGGTGCTATTATTAGGGTCAATACCATAACGTTTAGCTGATGCTTCCACACCACCTGCCATAGTCTCAAATAATATCTTCTGTGCATCTAAGTTTGCAGGATCTTCAAGAAACTTCATATATGCATCACGTGTAGTGTATGGGTCCATTAGGTTACGCATCTTCTGTACCTGTAGTGAACCCAGCGCACGTGCTTGTCTAAAGGATTCTTGTGCACCAGTACGATTGGTAGCGCTTTGTGCTAAACCCTTAGTCATTAATGCTGTTGAACTAAACAGGTCAGCAATAGTTTGACCTACATAGTACTGGCTGAAACCAGCAATGTTGAGTGCTGTGGTAGCTGGAGATGAAACAAGTAGTCGTTTCCATACAGACTGACCATAACGAAGTGGTTCAGATGCTTTAGCTCCTTTAAGCTCAGCCTCATCAATAGCATCTACCTGTAACTTTATCTTATTCTCAGCTGCTAGAAGACCTGAGTTTAGAGTCTTACTAAACTGTGATAATACATTCAGAGTCTTACCAGCCTCACTAAAACGTGATGCCATAAGATCCCCAAGTTTAACACGTGAACCAGCAAGGCTACCAAAATCAAAGCCTGAGTATTTAGAAAGAGATGTATTAATATCTGTAAGTTCTTTCTGGGTTAATGAGTTAGCTACGTTAGTTATAGCATCAGCAATATGTATCTCTTTACCAATCTTATAACCCTTATCTCTAAACAAACCTGATAGACCACCAATCTCACCAGGTGTATCTCCAAACATAATGTCCTTAATAAGTTGAGAGTCGTCTATAACACCCTTACCAAACTCACCTTTATCTACTTTAACATTCCACTTATCTGCAGCCTCACGAATAATCTTAGCGGCCTCAGGTGTGTCTTCTTTCTTTAGAATAGGAGAGTATTCATCTATAGTTTTCTGTGCTAGTTTTTCTGTCTCTGTACGAGTGTCTTCTAAACCAGATTTACCAGCGCCTATCTTACGTGTAACAAGTTGTGCACCACCTGCAACACCACCAAGGAGAGCAGAGAAAGCACTTTGTGTTTTACTAAACGTTTCTTGTGCTCCTACTTCGAGCATAACCTCTTGTGATGCAATATCTTGATACACTGCAGCTGTAGCGTCCAATGCTGTAGTAGCATATAAGGATTTAGTTGCCGCTGTTTTAAACAATTCTTTTTGTTTAGCTTTCATAGCATCTTTAGGTATAGTACGCTTAGCTTCTTCACTTACAATACGTGATACGTTTTCGTAAACACCCTTAGTTCTACGTGCTGTCATACCTTTAGCCGCCGCACGTGCCGCCGCTTCTTGTCCTGCCTTGCGTCCTGCTTCTTTAGCTGCCTTTGCTGTAGCACCTGAGCTTAAAGCATCTCGCCCAGCTTTACGTACTGCAGCTTTAATAACTTGTCGCCCTGTTACTTGAACACCACCAGCCGCAGCTCTACCTATACCACCAGTAAGTATACCTAAGTAGTTTGTAGGGTCAGATGCCGCCGCAAAAACGTAGTCGCCTACACCCTTAACAGCACCCATCAGTCCGTCATTAACAAAGACATTACCTAGTTGATCATATATCTGATAAGCTTTACGTGCTGTTTCTTTTTGTCTGTCGTTTGCTTTAGTAACAAATCGTACTTCACCTGCAGTAGATACAGTGTTAGCATTAAAGTAACGCATGTGCTTTACAAAATCATCAACTACTTGTTCATCTGATTTACTACGATAGTCTACACCCATACGTTCAATCATGTAATCACGAATAGGTTGATTATATTTGTAATCTTTCTGTATATCGTCAACTGTTAGTGTTTCTTCTGGGTCAAAGGACAGAGGTTCAGATACTCTCAAACCAGTTTTAGTACCCTTAGTAAGATTCTTTATGTATTCTTGACGTTCAAAGTAGTTCATATTTAGTCGCCCTTAAACTGCTTAGGTGTACCATCTGGGTTATGTGTCTTCTTATATCTTCTATCCCACTCTTCTATAGCGTTGGTTGAACGATCTTTACCTGATAAATAAGATTCAACCATTATTGTTTCTTCTGGATCTGTAGGTCTAGGTTTAACTACGATAGGAGTACCATCTGGGTTGTAACGATCACCATACTGTCTATCCCATTTTCTAGCTTCTGGGTCTCCAAACAACCCAACTTCTTTATCTCCTCCAGGTCTGACTTTAACTGTTGGTAAAGAGGATACATCTACACTAACATCAGGTATTGCAAATGGTACATCTTCCATTTTAGATTCTTCAATAGTTGGTGTTACCACAGACTCTGTCGTTTGAGTTATATCTTTATCTTTTTTATCAGCCTCAGGAGTAAAGTCATAAGATTTCATAAGATCATCTACAAAGTCCTTATCCATAATCTCTGCAATCTGATCCATAGCAAACTTCTGTTCAAAGAAGCCTTGACCAGCGCCACCATACTGTGCTGCAGTAGCGTCAATAAAAGCCTTAGCTTTTCTTTGAGCATATGCTTTACGAGCTATAGCTTTTTGATTTGCTATTTCAGCTGGTGTAATAGAACCAGCTTTTCTACCCAGATCCTCTTGTGCGGCTATATATGAATTATATGCTAAACCTACAGCATCATCTGCTTCACTAGAATTATATGCATCTTCATATATCTCCGTTAGATCTTTAACAAAAGTAAAGCCGTCTTTCTTAGTAAAAGTTTCCATCTGAGAGAATGACATTACAGCATTAGGTATAAGAGAGTTAAACTCACTCATACGAGCTGCGGCATTTATATCTGCAACAGACATACCAGCCATACTAGGTGTGTCACGTAGTTCTTCTTTAACACGATCCTTAGCACCATAACCAAAGAGTTTACCAACCACGCTTGTGTCGTCTTCAACAGCACTAGCCTCTCCTATAGCACCATATGTCTTTTTAGCAAACTGCTCTAGTGACATATCAATCAAAGACTGATCAATGCTAGGGATGTTAGGCATGTTAATGATAGCTTCAACATCATTCAAAGATAGTCTTTCACCTGCAGATAATCCTGCATCAGCGTGTGCCTTTGCAAGTTTATCACGTAGTTCCTTTACACCTGTCATACCAGAAGCCATAGCAGTACGGATTACACCCTTAGACCTAACACCCTCTGGTAGGTATTGAAGTGCTTCCTTACCAAAAGAAACAGCTGCACTAGCTCTAGCATTACGTTTATTAATAAGAGCCTGATTACGCTCACTAGCCTCTAATTGTCTTTCTTTATATTCTAAAGCATCCTCACGCCTCTTAGTCATAGTACCAGTTATTTGGTTGAGGAACGCCGCTGCAAATTGATCCTTGTTAAATGCCATTATATATTAACCCTTTGCCATCAAGCCCATAGGCTTTTGTTCTTGTGTTACTTCTTCTTCTTGTGGCATCTCTTCCTCCACAGGTTCTCCCTCCTGCGTTTCAATCATAGACTCTACCATCTGTTGCCCTTCATCAGTATCATCTGTACCTTCTTTATCCAACATACTATTAGCAACCATAAGGAATCGTTGCATCTCTGCATCTTCAGCTTTCTTCTGAGGATCAATATTTGTATCTTTAACCTTGATACCTAATTCCTCAAGAGAAGCTTTTATGTATGCATGTATAACAGGAGCTACAACAATACCTGCATCTAGTGAATGCAATCCTCTCATAACACCCTGTAAGTATGTAGTCTCTACAATAGGAACTAGAGATACACCAGCTTCAACCATAGCACCAAAGTCTTGTATCACCTCATTATTGTCTAATCTCTCAAGGTAGTATGTAGCCACCTCATTAACGTCTGACATCTGCGCTGGTTGTTCCCAAGGATTATTACGAGGTTCTCCTGTGAGTGACTCACCCGGAATTGGTCTATCAAATGGTCCTGCTATTGGCATCTTATTATCCTATTTAGTGAAGCCAGCGCCGAAGTAGAGGCCGACTATTGCTGAAACTATGTGTGTGTCTAGAGGGGTTATAACGAAACCACGTGCCGCTTTCCAGTGTACTGCATCTGGTGCACCTAAGATCCAGTTAATGAATCCACCCTGTACTTCTGTATAACCAACGATTACACTTACGTCAGGATACCATACTGCTACTAGCTTTGGCAATACAATAATAGAGCCTACTGCAGATAAAGCTATGATCCTACGTGTCCAAGCAAAGTGTTTATCTTTACTACCATGATCTCTAGCTTCACTGACTGCGCCTACTAGGGCTTTCTGTTGTTCTGCTTTAGCTTTATTGCTTTGACCCCAGATGGACATAACTCCACCTAAGACAGTGGAGAAAAGCATTGTGATTAGTTCTAGTGGTAATCCAAACATTATGGTTTAAAAGCCTTTTCAATAGCGTCTGTGTAGTCCGTGCCTTTAGTATTAAAAGCATCTGCGCCTACCTGACCTGTAAATAAGTACTCAACTGCAGCAGTAGCTCCTTGGTTGTGAGCATAACCTAGTATGCCTAGCTTTTCTTCTGCATTCATATTTCTATATTTCTTAGACTTCCTTGTCAATTCTTTGTGATTTAATTCCGTGTATGCTTTAAAGGCTTTATCTTGTAACTTAGGATCGTTCCTAAATGCTCTACGAGAGACAGGGTCATGAGCTATAGTAATACCTAATGCTCTACCTGCGTCTTTCTTAGCATCTTCACCCATTTGATAACGACCATCATATTTATTTCCAGAGCCTCCAATGATGTTATACCTATTTTTACTTTCTATTGATCCTATTACATCTTCATAAACAGACATATTATAAGTAGTAAAAATATCCTCTGGTTTTGCATTTGGCTCAGGTGGATCTGGGTAAACATTAAAATTACCACTAGCCAAAAGATCCGCTACATCTTTATTAAGTTTTCCTGTTATAGCTAGGCCGTTTGCGTGTTGAAACTTTCTCAAGGCTCTAGCTGTACCACCACCCATTATACCATCTACACCATTAGGATCATAACCCATGTCTGTTAAAGCTTGTTGCACACTTTTAATGTTTGACTTAGATTTAGTATCATCCGTTACAGTAAACTTTTTAGGGGCTATACCATCCTTCATATTAGATATAGCTGTACGCTCTTCTGTAGTAGGAAGTCTGGATGGTATAGTAACTTCCTGACCAGGCCTTATCATATCAGGGTTAGCAATCTGTGGGTTAGCATCTATTAATTCCTGTAAAGATACATCCTTGTCTACCGCTATTGCTGATAATGTATCCCCTGCTTTAACAGTAACTTTAGATAGCTTGTCAAAAAATTCTACGTTATCATCTATTATAGGGATTTGAACACTCATTTCACCTGTATAAACTTCTGGTATAGCAATGTCAGCCATGTCAGCTGCAATAGCATCTTCAATAGCAGTACCACGCAAGTAATCTTCAAGCTCAGTCTTCATCTCTTGCATGTTCTTCTGATCATATAAGCCCATAGGTGTTATTCTTGTTTCCTTCTTCGCTGATAGTCTAGCTCCAGACTCAGCCAAAGAAGTAGCAGTAGCGCTATATAATGCAGACGCTGGTGTTAGTCTTTTGTCTGACTTGTTATCATTGTCATTACTAGAATATACAGGCTTAGGTGCAGAGAATACTGCAGACTCACCTTTTCTATCAGCCCTAGACGTACCACTGGGACGTGTTCCTAATCCTTTAGGACGTAACTTAGGACGTGTAGTTTTATTAGGATTGTAGTAGCTTGATACAGCGTTTGGGTTATAACCTGGTTCTGGCATAGTTTGATTTACCTTCTTACTTTCCGAATAATACATCTGCGGCGTTAACAGCAATAGCTCCGAGGAACGAACCTGATGCAGCAGATAAGCCACTAGAGTCAGTGTCACCACCAGCAGCGGCAGAAGCTTCAGCTTGAATCTTAGAAATGGCAATGTTAGCATCCCTTTGAGCTGCATTCTCACCTGACTGCCAAGCCCAAGCCAGAATATCTCGTTCACGTTGAACCATATTATTATATGCAGTCATGGTTAAGTTGTTGGCTACAAGAGCCGCGTCACGATTAGCTTGGTTGTCTGCGGCATTCTCAGCTGTTGTTACAGACTGCGCCCACTGAGCGTTAGATTGAGCTACAATCAAATGATTAGTAGCGTTGAACTGGTCACGTGCATTCTCTTGATCTGAGTTAAACCTAGATAGAGCATTAGCTTCACCAGCGTTGAAACGAGACATAGCATTGGTTTGCTCAGAGTTAAACTGTGATACCTGCGTAGCAAGTGTAGCAAAGAACTGGTTAGTCTGATTCTCAGAAGTAGCATTAAACTGTCTAGCTGCATTCTCTTGTGCTGTATCAGATAGAATAGTATTAACACGTTGTTGTGCTACAAACATACTTGTCTGTTGCTCGTTGCTAAGATTAGCCATATCCATCTGTAAGAATGCTTGAGCGTTTTGTACTTGTGCTTGTTGTCTATTGTTTAGATTAGTTAAGTCCATCTGAGACATAGTTGCCGCATCAGCCATAACCTTAGCCTGACGATTACTCAGGTTTTCTAAGTTCATAGTCTGAGCCATCCTAGCATTCTCAAGAGCTACCTGCTGTTGTGCAGTGAAGTTCATGTTAGCTATCTCAGATATTCTAGATGCATTCTGAACCTTAGCTTGGAACTCTTGAGTAAACTCCATGTTGAGGAAGCCAGCACGTTGACGTGCAGACTCCATAGCAACCTCTTGCTTATTAGATGCATCCATCTGTGCAATAGGTAATGCAGATTCCATAGCCGCTTGTACTATAGCCATACCAGCCAGTGATGATGCACCTAAGCCACGCGCAGCCATAGTAGCTGTAGCATTCCTCATAGCTCCTGCAGCCCAGGTTGGTGTAGCTCCACCCTCAAAGTCTGCCATAAGAGAGTCTAACTCATCCTTAACACTAGCCGCTTCTAGCTTCTGTGTTCCATAAATGTCTTGTACTTTTGTTTGATCTACAGCTGAGCCATCAATCATCTCTCCAGTTTCAACAACACGGGTAGGAGCATCTTCTACTTTAGCCGCCTCACCCTGTGCCGCCTGTAGATCTAGTTGAGCTAACTTTGTAGGATCTCCTGTAGCCGCTGTCATAGTAGCTTCGTCACTTACTACACCTGTAGCTGGAGTAACACCTGAGAGGGCTGTATCTACTGCTGGAGTAGCTGTAACAGAATCTATAGTAGCTGGTTGTACAATGGGTGCAGCTACAGCATCTGGAGAGGGCATAGCTGTTGTAACACCTGCTGTACTTACATCACCTGCTTGACCTGTACCTGTAGCAATATCTGTGCCTACACCTTTATCTGCCTCTGTTTCAGCCTTAATAGTTAGCTTACGAGGATCAGACGTAATAGCCTTAGTCATAATGTTAGCGCCGCTGTTGATAGTCACACCACCCTCAGCCATCATCTTAACAGGTTTACCTTCTATGGTACGCCTAGCCGCTAGTGTGAACTTACCCATCTTAGATGCGGCACTAGGGTTAGCTGCTAGAAAGAGATTAATAGACTTATTGTCCATAGGGCCATTGTAACCCAGCGCTGGTAAAACCTTCTTTTGTAGTGTCTCAGGTTTAAACCCTATAAACTTTTTTGCCATAATTATTTATTCCCTAACTGCATCCACACTGCACCAGCAATGAATGTTAAAATAGCTATTGTTGTTACCTTGACCACGGTAGACCAGATACCTCTACGTGTATCACGCCATACGTCAAGTAGGTCTCTCATCTCGTTTATATCTTTAGCCGCTGT
>Ga0213869_10000751_pt1 | contig 25338 bp, 28 predicted proteins | sample PICome_10_FD_160083 | JGI IMG/M metagenome (GOLD analysis project Ga0213869, IMG submission 160083) | Coastal seawater microbial communities near Pivers Island, North Carolina, United States - PICO132 | ecosystem: Environmental > Aquatic > Marine > Coastal | place: USA: North Carolina...
AACAATTAGACAAAAAACTACATTAGGACCAACAATACCCGAACTAATTTCAAATAACGGCGCTATCCCAGGTATTAAAGTTGATAAAGGAGCTAAACTATTGGCAGGATCTAGTGATGAAACTATTACAGAGGGGCTAGACGGTTTAAGAGAAAGATTAAAAGAGTATTACAATTTAGGGGCCAGGTTTACTAAATGGAGAGCTGTTTACAAAATTACAGAAAAATTTCCTTCACCTCAATCAATTAAATCTAATGCGCATGCTTTAGCAAGATACGCAGCATTAGTTCAAGAAGCAAACATGGTTCCAATAGTCGAACCAGAAGTTTTAATGGATGGCTCGCATGATATCAATAAATGCTATAATGTAACCACAAATGTTTTAAATGAATGCTACAATGAATTGGAAATTCATAAAGTCGATTTAAGAGGAACTGTTTTAAAACCTAATATGGTTATACCAGGTTCTGAGTGTAAAGATAAATCAAGCTCAAAGGAAATTGCTAAAAAAACTTTAGATTGTTTAAAAAAAAATGTGCCTATTGAGATTCCTGGAATAGCATTCTTATCAGGAGGTCAATCAGAAATTGAGTCTAGTAAAAATTTAAATGAGATAAATAAAATTAATGACAGTAATTTTTTAATTACTTTTTCGTATGGTAGAGGTTTACAAGCTAGTGCTCTTAAAGAATTTGGAAAAAAAAAAGATAACATTGAAAGCATTCAAAAAGCTTTTAATCATAGGGCTAAAATGAATGGCCTTTCCTCTAAAGGAGAGTGGTCTGAAGACTTGGAAAAAGTGTCAGTAGCTTAAATATATTGAAGAAATTAGTATATTTAATTTCACCAAAGAAAATAAATAATAAATTCTACTCAGATTTAAATAAGGTTTTGTCTTACAAAAATGTTAGTTTTTTTCAGTTAAGATTAAAATATATAAAAACTAATAAACTTTTAAAAATTGCAAAAAAAATTAAAGAGATTACGACAAAACATAAAGTCAAGTTGATCATTAATGATAATTTTTCTTTAGTAAGCAAAATTAAAGCTGATGGTTGCCATATGGGTCAACTCGATGGGTCTTTTAAAATTGCCAGGAATAAACTTAAAAATAAAATGCTAGGAATTACCTGCCATGGTTCTAAAACTTTAGCTAAAAATGCTATCAAAGATAAAGCAGATTATCTTGCTTTTGGATCATTTTTTAAATCAAAACTGAAACCAAAAGCAAATAAAGCAGATTTAAATATTTTAAGATGGGCAAAAAAGAATATAAAAAAACCAATTGTGGTAATTGGTGGTATTAATAACTTAAACTATAAAAAATTAATAAATTCTGGGGCTAAATATATTGCAATATCAAGTTTTATTTGGGATAACCCAAAATTAAAGCCAGAACTTGCAATTAAAAAATTTAAATGAAAATAACAGCTATTGAAATAAAACCTGGTATGATTATAGAACACAAAAATGACTACTGGAATGTTATAAAAACTCAACACGTAAAACCTGGGAAAGGCGGTGCTTTTAATCAAGTTGAATTAAAAAGTGTTATAAAGGGTACAAAATTAAATGAAAGATTTAGATCAAGTGAGACTGTAGAAAAAACAGAAGTTGATGAGAAAAAATTTAATTTTCTTTATATAGATGGTGAAAATTGTCACTTTATGGATAACAAAACTTTTGAACAAGTAGAAATTCCTAAGTCAATATCTGGAGAACAGTATAAACTTTTAAAAGAAAATTTAGAGGTTACCATTTTATTCATGGAAGAAAAACCGATTTCAATAGAACTTCCTAATAATATTGAATGCACTATTGAAACAACCGATGCTGCAATAAAAAATCAAACTGCCTCTTCATCTTACAAACCAGCATTATTAGATTGTGGTATAAAAATTGATGTTCCACCATTTATTGAAAGCGGAGAGAAAATTATTATTGATACTAGAACTTTAGAATATGTAAAAAGAGTTAATTGATGAGGTTAAATTCTCCTCAAATCAATTTAATAATAAAAGCTTGCATGAAAGCTTCGAGATCTTTGATTAGAGATTTTGGAGAAATTGAACATTTGCAGGTTTCAACAAAAGGTCCTGGAGATTTTGTCACATCTGCTGATAAAAGGACTGAAAAAATATTAATCGAAGAGTTGCAAAAGGCACATCCCGAGTATGGAATTATCACCGAAGAAAGAGGAATAATAAATAAATCGAATTATAAAAATAGATGGATAATTGATCCGATTGATGGAACAATGAATTTTTTAAATGGTATTCCACAATTTGCAATTTCTATAGGATATGAAGAAGATGGTGAAATTAAATGTGGTGTAATATTTAATCCTATTATGAATGAGTTGTTTTGTGCTGAAAAAGGAAATGGGGCATATCTAAATAATTCAAGGATAAGAGTTTCAAATAAAAAAAAAATTAAAGATGGATTGATCGTGACGGGTGGTCCTAAAGGATCAAGCAAAATTAAAGATAAAATTTTTTCAGAATATATAAATGTATCAAATAATGTCTCTAATGTTAGAAAGTTTGGGAGCGCTGCCTTAGACATGGCCTATGTAGCATGTGGAAGATTTGATGGGTATTGGCAAAGAGAGTTAAATTACTGGGACATAGCAGCGGGAGTAATTATATTAAAAGAAGCTGGAGGGTTTGTTGAGTTTTTTCAAGAAGATACTAATACACCATTGAAAAAGAATGTTTTAGCCACTAATGCCAATATTCATGAAGAATTAAAAGGTTTAATAAATAAAAAAGATATTGAGTAAAAACTATTAATAATATAAAACTCCGTTCATGAAAAAAAACATACACCCAAATTATCACAAAATTAAAGTCGTGATGACTGATGGTACAGAATTTGAAACCAGATCAACTTGGGGTAAAGAAAATGATGTTTTAAAATTAGATATTGATCCTAAATCTCACTTCGCTTGGACAGGGGGAACTCAAAAAATTTTGGATAAAGGAAGAGTAAGTAAATACAATAAAAAATTTAGCAACCTTAGATTAAAAAAATAGATTATGGCCAAAACTCCATTCATGCCAAAAGCAACAGCTGTTTGGCTTGTTGAAAATACAACATTGACTTTCAAACAAATTGCAGAGTTTTGTAATTTACATGAATTAGAGATAAAAGGGATAGCAGATGGAGATGTTGCTAAAGGAATAAAAGCATACAATCCAATTTTAGCTGGTCAGTTATCTAGAGATGAAATAGAAACGTGTTCTAAAAATCCTGAAAAGAAACTAATACTATTAAAAAAGATTGAAGAGATTGAAGTTAAAGAAAGAAAAAGACCAAAATATACTCCGTTATCAAAAAGGCAAGATAGACCAGATGCAATTTTATGGTTGTGTAAAAATGCACCTGAATTAACAGACGGCCAAATTTCAAAACTTGTAGGAAGTACAAAAGGCACAGTTTCTCTTATCAGAAAAAGAAGTTATTGGAATTTCTCTAATTTAAAACCGAGAGATCCTGTTATTTTGGCGTTATGCACACAAGAGGTTTTTCAAAAAGCCCTGGATAAAGCCAAAAGAAGAATTGAAAGAGAGAAAAAAGCTAAGATTAGAGAGGAAAAAAAAGCTCAAACAGCTTCTCTCTAGACAAATATATTTTCTGATGATAACTACCATGAAAATTAACCGGAGGTTTTTATTAAAATAGACGTTAAAGATAATAATGTGGAACAAGCAATCAGAGTTCTAAAAAGAAAACTTCAAAAAGAAGGATTTTTCAAAATAATGAGGATGAAAAGTACTTATGAAAAACCTTCTGAGAGAAAAAAGAGAGTTCAAACAGAAAATATTAAAAGAATAAAAAAACTTCAAAAATTAAAAAATAGGTACTAAATTTATATAAATGAGAGGATTATCAATGCCATCTGGAAAAGTAAAATGGTTTAATGCAAAAAAAGGATATGGATTTATCACTGATGATGAAACACAAAAAGATATATTTCTTCATGTTTCAGCATTAGAGGAATCGAAATTAAGGGTTTTAAAAGAAGAACAAATAATTGTTTACGACATAAAAGAAGAGAAAGATAAACTTCAAGCTATTAATATTAAAAAAAAATAATTTATCGCGGGGTGGAGCAGTCTGGTAGCTCGTCAGGCTCATAACCTGAAGGTCGTAGGTTCAAATCCTACCCCCGCAACCAAAATGACAGATATTATCCGAAATATAACAATCATTGCGCACGTTGATCACGGAAAAACAACTTTGATTGATAGTTTAATGAAACAAAGCGGGACGTTTAGAGAAAACGAAAATATCGAAGAAAGAATAATGGACTCTGGAGAGCTGGAAAAAGAAAGAGGAATTACTATTTTAGCAAAACCTACTTCGATCAATTGGAAAAACTCTAGAATTAATATTATAGACACGCCAGGTCATAGAGATTTTGCTGCTGAGGTCGAAAGAGTTTTGCACATGGCTGATGGTGCTTTGTTATTAATAGACTCTGCTGAAGGGGTAATGCCCCAAACTAAGTTTGTTTTATCTAAAGCCTTAAAACAAGGCTTAAAACCGATCGTTGTGATTAATAAACTAGATAAACCGGATCAAAGAGCTAACGAGGTGCTAGATGAGACTTTTGATTTATTTGTAAGTCTTGATGCAAATGAAGAACAATTAGATTTTCCTGTTTTGTATGCAAGTGGGAGATCTGGTTGGGCCTCAAAAGAAATAAATGGGCCTAGAGAAAACTTACAACCACTTTTAAATTTAATTATTGAACATGTTAAACCATCTTCATTTGATAAAACTAAACCTTTTGCGATGCTTTCTACTCTTCTTTATGCTGATAGTTTTCTTGGAAGAAGTTTAGTTGGAAGAATTTCTCAAGGAACTGCTAAAGCAAATCAACAGATAAAGGCTATTAATCTTAGCGGTAAAAAAATTGACGAAGGAAGGTTGACTAAAATTTTCAGATACGAAGGTACAAAAAAAGTTCCTATTGAAAAAGGAGAAGCTGGAGATATAGTAATTATCGCTGGATTAGAAAAAGCAAATGTCGCTGATACTATTTGTGATTTAGAGGTAAATGATCCAATAAATGCTACTCCTATTGACCCGCCTACTATGTCTATAACAATAACAGTTAATAGTTCACCTTTGGCAGGCACAGAAGGTAAAAAATTAACAAGTACTCAAATTAGAGATCGCTTAATGTTAGAGGCTGAAAATAATGTGGGAATTAATTTTGAGGAAAATGAAAATAAAGATGCTTTTGTTATAAGTGGCAGAGGTGAACTAATGTTGGAAATTCTTTTGACACAAATGAGACGAGAAGGATTTGAAATGACGGTAAGTCCTCCAAAAGTTTTAATTAAAAAAGATGGTCAAGGTAATAAGTTAGAGCCTATTGAAGAAATAACAATGGATTTAGATGAAGAATTTTCATCAAAAGTTATTGACTCGATGAACAGAAGAAAAGGTAAACTAATTGATTTAAAAGATACTGGTAAAGATAAAAAAAGATTAATTTTTCATGCGCCCACTAGAGGTTTGATGGGCTACACAAGTCGTTTTTTAACTTTAACTAAGGGTACTGGGGTTATTAATAGAATTTTTCATACGTATGGAGAGTATACTGGCGATATGGAAGGAAGAAGAAACGGTGCTTTAATTTCTATGGAGAATGGAAAGGCAGTAGCTTTTGCAATTTTTAATTTACAAGCAAGAGGAGAAATGTTTGTAACACATAATGATCCAGTTTATGAAGGAATGATTGTAGGTTTATCTTCAAAGAGTGGTGATCTTGAAATTAATGTTTTAAAGGGTAAAAAACTAACAAATATGAGAACACAGGGTACAGATGAAAATGTTGTTTTAACTCCAGTTAGAAAAATGGCTATAGCAGAACAGTTAAGTATGCTTAATACAGATGAGGCTTTAGAAATAACTCCGAAATCTTGTAGATTAAGAAAACTTGTACTAAGCCCTCATGAGAGGAAAAGACAGTCTAGAGCAAAAGCTTCTTAAAGACTAAACCTAGATTTTTTACTATCAACTAGAAATCCTTTAACAGTATCAATTGTCATTGATTTAAAACTTTTTCCAAAATCATTTATTTGATTTATTATTTTTGGCGGCATTGTAATTATATTGCAATTTAACTGTTTGGCTTGAATATAATTATAGGCTTCTCTAGTACTAGCCCATAAAATTTCAATATTTTTATTTTTTTTAGTTAATGAAATACTTCTTTTAAATATTGGAAGTGGATCTTTTCCTTTATCCGCCATTCTTCCAGCAAATATAGAAATAATAGATTTAGTTTTTTTGTTTAAAATTTTGTAAATCTTTTTAGTTTGTTCAAACGAATAAACTGCAGTTATATTTAGTTTTATACCCTTATCACTCAACTCTTTAATAACCGATCCGGTAAAAATTCCCTTAGAATTAACAACAGGAATTTTAACATAAACATTTTTACCCCATGAATTAATTTCATAAGCTTGATTAAGCATATCTTTTGGATTATCTGCGAAAACCTCGAAAGAAATCGGTTTTTTTTTACAAATCTTCAAAATTTTAAGGGAATAATCTTTATAATTTTTAGCTCCAGCTAATCTCATTAAACTTGGGTTAGTGGTAAAACCATCAACTAAAGATTTATTATTGAAAAATTTAATTGTTTTATGGTCGGCTATGTCACAAAATATTTTTATTTTCATTAATCTAAATTTTTAACAATATCCTCTGTCATTTTTTTAGCGTCAGCAAATAACATTAAAGTATTGTCTTTATAAAAAAGTTCATTATCTATACCGGCGTATCCAGGTGATAAACTTCTTTTCACAAATAATACAGACTTACATTTTTCAACATCAAGCACTGGCATTCCAAATATTGGGCTTTTAGGATCAGTTTTTGCTACAGGGTTTGTTACATCATTGGCTCCAATTACAAATGCAACATCAGAGTTAGCAAAATCATTATTTATATCCTCCAGTTCAAAAACCTCGTCGTAAGGAACATTTGCCTCAGCTAGCAGAACATTCATGTGTCCAGGCATTCTTCCGGCAACCGGATGGATTGCGTATGTAACTTTAATATCATTCTTTTTTAATTTATCTACCATTTCTCGAACAGCATGCTGAGCTTGAGCAACGGCCATGCCATAACCTGGAACTATGATAACTGATGAAGCATTTTTCATTAAAAAAGCTGCATCTTCTGCATTGCCACTTTTAACAGGTTTTTGATCTTTCTTTTCTTTTGAATCATCAGTAGAATTATCTGCGCCAAAACCGCCAAGTATTACACTAATAAAAGACCTGTTCATGGCTTTACACATTATGTATGAAAGTATTGCTCCAGAGGATCCAACAAGTGCTCCCGTTATAATCAAGGCAGTATTTTCTAATGTAAAACCTATTCCAGCTGCGGCCCAACCAGAGTAAGAATTGAGCATTGAAATTACTACAGGCATATCTGCTCCACCAATAGGTATAATTAGTAAAACACCAACTAAAAAAGAAATTATGACAACTGTCCAAAAAATATTGGCTGACTGAATTTTGCATAGATAAAAAATTAAAACAAAAATAGCTATACCGAGTATTAAATTTAAAAAATGTTGACCGCGAAATGTAATTGGAGAGCCAGACATTATCCCTTTTAATTTTAAAAAAGCTATTATAGAACCTGAAAAAGTGATTGCTCCTACAGCCGCGCCAATAGACATTTCAATTAGACTTGCAAGTTTAATACCGCCAACAATACCTAAACTAAAAGCCTCTGGATTTAAAAAGGCTGCTATTGCCACTAAAACAGCTGCTAAACCGACTAAACTATGAAAACCTGCTACTAACTCTGGCATTGCTGTCATCGGAATCTTAAAAGCTATAAAAGCACCGATTGCTCCGCCAATAACTAAAAAAATTATTACATAAACTAATGTAGTGGATAAATTACCAATTGATAAGAATGTTACAACAATAGCGATAATCATTCCTGCGATACCAAAATAATTTCCCTGTCTTGATGTGTCTGGTGATGACAATCCCCTTAATGCAAGGATAAATAATATTCCAGATATTAAATAAAAAATTGCTGATAAATTTGCAGATATCATTTCTTTTTATCTTTCTTTTTTTTATACATTTGAAGCATTCTTTGAGTTACTAAAAATCCTCCAAAAATATTTATTGCTGCTAATACAATAGCAATAAACCCAAAAGCACTTGATATACTAAAAACATCCTCTGATGATCCAGCTAAGGCTGCGATGATGGCTCCAACAATGATCACTGATGAAATAGCGTTTGTAACAGACATTAAAGGTGTATGAAGAGATGGTGTAACACTCCAAACGACATAATAGCCAATAAAAATTGACAAAATGAATATACTCAACCTAAATATAAAAGGATCTATTTCCATGTTTAAACCTCTTTAATTAATGACTTTTCAATTATTTCGTCTTCTAAGTTAATATTAAAATCTTTTTTTTCCTTACTATACAAATTACGTATGAAGCTAAATAAGTTTTTAGCATACAAGCTCGAAGCAGTAAGTGGTAAGCTATTCATTAAATTTTTCACTCCTATTATTTTAATCCCTTGAACGATGTTAATTTTTCCTGCCTCTGAAAATGCAGAATTCCCTCCTTGTTCTGCTGCCAAATCATAAACAATAGACCCAGGTTTCATCAGTTTTACTAATTCTTCATTTAAAATTCTCGGTGCAGATTTTCCAGGTATCAATGCCGTGCATATAACTATATCATTTTTTTTCAAAGCATCCTTTATCATCTCAGCTTGTTTTTTTTTATAATCATCTGAAGCCTCTTTTGCATATCCGCCAGCAGTTTCCATATCTTCAGATTGTTCAACTGTTAAAAATTTTCCACCTAAGCTTTCTACTTGTTCTTTTGATGCTGCCCGTACATCTGTCGCTGAAACAATTGCACCCAATCTTTTAGCGGTAGCAATAGCTTGTAAACCTGCAACACCTGCCCCAATAACTAAAACTTTAGCTGCGGGCACAGTGCCGGCCGCTGTCATCATCATAGGTACTGCCTTCTGAAATTCTGCAACGCAATCAACTACTGCTCTATAACCAGCTAAATTTGATTGAGAAGATAAAACGTCCATTGACTGAGCTCTAGTAATTCTGGGTAATAATTCTAATGAAAAAGGCTTAATTTTTTTATTTATAATTTTATCGATGTCATTTTTATTTTTTGAAGGATTAAGCATACCAATTAAAATTGTATCCTTTTTTAAAAAATTGATTTCATCCTCAGAAGGACAATTGACCTTCGCAATTAGATCGCTTGATTTTAATACCTCTGACGATGAATTTTTTATTTCAACTCCAAAATTTTTATATTCGATATCTTGAATTCCAAGATGAAATGCATAGTCTTTCTCAATACATACTTTTAATCCAAGACCAATAATGTTTTTTGCAGACTCAGGAGTAATTGAAACCCTTTTTTCTAATGCTGTGTTTTCTTTAATTGAACCGACTATCATTTTATTAATTTTTAAATTTTAAAGTAAAGTTATTGCTAGTATCACTAATACCGCAATAACTGCAATCGTTCCCCATAGTACAAATTTGGTGAAACCATTGTAAGTTTTTTTGAAATTTTGGTCGCTCATTATTAGCCTTGACGAGCTTTAAACTTTGGATTTTTTTTATTTATCACGTAAAGTTTTCCTCTACGTTTAACTATTTTAGAGTTGAGATCTCTTTTTTTTAACGATTTAAGTGAGCTAGCAATTTTCATAATTTTTATAGCCTGGCAATGTCCTACTCTCCCATATCTTAAGATAAAGTACCATCGGCGCTGAAGGACTTAACTTCCGAGTTCGGAATGGGATCGGGTGTAGCCCCTTCGCAATAATTACCAGGCAAGTGATTTATAGTGTTTTACGTTTAAGAAGTAAAGATAGAATTTTTGGCCTAATTAGTAATCATTTGGTGGGCGTGATAAGAATTGAACTTATGACCTCTACGATGTCAACGTAGCGTTCTACCACTGAACTACACGCCCTTTTTATTTTAAATTAAAACCTTTACAAATATTTACTATATTTTTTTTTAATTGGATCAATTATCAGGTTAATTTCATCGCCCAAACTCATATCATACTCTGAAATAAATTTAATTTGCTTAATCCATCTTTTAAGTTCATCAGAATTGCCAGCCCTCTTTAATTTATCAAACATTTAGGAGTCAACCGCATCGGTTGATCCGAAGTGATAGGATTTCATTATCTTCTAATAAATTTTTACTTATAACGTTTCCGTCATTTATATAATTTTGTAAAATTGTATTATTTTTCATATTTCTAAAGCAATAATATATAAAAATATTATTAATTTATATTAAAAAAAGATTTAATTTTTAATTTAATTAAAAAAATTTTAATTTTATCAATAGAGAGTTTTTTTTTCTTTAATTTGGACATATTTTTTTTTATCCAATAGTTTAATTCATTAATATAAATCGATTTTTTTTTTTGTGAAAGGCTCAAAGCATGTAATCTGTAAGTCGCAAGAGGTTTGTGTATATAGCCAATTTGTAACATCTCACTCAATTTAATAAAAAGATCAAAATCACCTATTATATCAAATTTGTTATTAAATTTATTTTGTAAAAGTAATTTCTTTTCTATCATTACCGTTATCACACCAATATTGTAATCCTCTAACAAGCTTTGAGTGGTGATTTCTTTTTTTTTTCTTTTGGTGTATATTTTTTTTTTTTTTTTTAATATTTATTTTTTTTTTTTTTTTTTTAAATTTTTTTTTTTTTTTTTTTTTAATTTTTTTTTTTATAATAATTTTTTTTTTTTTTTTTTATATTTATTTTTTTTAATTTTATTTTTTTTTTTTTTTTTTTGGTTTATATTTTTTTTTTTTTTTGAAACAGGCAGTAATAGTTAGTGTAGCAAAATCTTAATTTTTCTTTTTTTAGAAATTGTATCTGTATCAAAAGTTTTTTTTTATTCCAATAATCATCTGTATCTAAAAAAGTAATATATTTTCCTTTTGCAAGCTTTACAGCTTCATTTCTGGCTTCATATAATTTGAGAGATTTTCTTGCTTTAAAAATTTTAATTTTTTTATTTTTAAAAGATCTAGCAATAGAGATACTCGAGTCTTTAGAGCAATTATCATAAAAAATTAACTCCCAATTTTTATAAGTTTGAGAAATTATGCTAGATATACTTTTTTTTAAATATATTTCACCATTTTTACAATTCATAATTATACTAATCAAATCTCTCATAAATTAACTATTTCTGTAAAACTGAATTGTTTTGTTTAAGCCTTTATCAATATTTGTTTTTGGTGACCATTTAAATTTTTTTTTTATCTTATTGATGCTTGGATATAATTTTAAAATTTCATCTTTTCTCATTTTAATGTTGCCAAATAAAGGTTTGCCTTTTTTTATCTTTTGATGAATTTTTTTAATAATAAGCTTTATAGTAACCGGCCTTCCACACCCTACATTATAGACATTGTTTTCTATTTTTTTAGATTTTAAAATTTTTAAAATTAAATTAATAAAATCTTCAATATACAAAAAATCTCTTAGTTGCTTACCATCCGTGCAAGAAAATTTCTTTTTATCTATACATGATGTGATTACTTGCGGAATTAATCTTGATGTATCCTGATGAGGACCATAAACTTGATACAATCTTAAAATTAAATAACGAAATTTTAAATTTCTAAAATTTACAAGATATTTGCTAGCTTTATATTTTGCTAACCCATAATTACCTCTAGGTTTACATTTTGAGCTTTCTTTTTGTGGTGAACTAACATTTCCATACTCTAAGCTACTTCCAATTTGAATAAATAGTTTTAATTTTTTTTTATTAAAGTAATTTACTAAATTTTTAGTTCCTCCAAAATGACTTTTAAAAGTTTTTTTTATTTTCGAATGATCGACATAACCGCCAAGGTTAATAGCTACATCAAAGTTAAGTTTTTTTAATTTTATAAAGTCTTTTCTCTTTGAAATATCTAGTCGAATGTAATTTACACCTTTTATTTTTTTTTCTTTCAAAGGAAGTTTGCTTGAAATTGAATTTAAATTATACTTAATTGGATTAAGTTTTTTTAAAAGATTAGATCCAATAAATCCTGTACCGCCAATAACTAGGATATTTTTATTCACAGCTATTTTAAAAAACTATTCTTTACTAAATTTTCTAATATTTTTTTATCTCTTATCGTATCCATACATTGCCATAATCCATAATGTTTATAGGCACCTAATTTTTTTGTTTTACAAATCTTTTCTAAAGGATACCGCTCAAGAATGGTTTGGTCATTTTTTATAAATTTAAAAATTTCTGGTTCCATAACAAAAAAACCACCATTTATCCAACCCTCATCTAAATTAGATTTTTCTTTAAAGTATTTTACTTTTTTACCAGAAATTTTTATTCCTCCAAATCTTGCTGGGGGTCTTACGGCCGTAAGAGTTACAAAATTTTTTGAATTTGTATGAAACTTTAATAATTTACTTAAATTGACATTTGATAAACCGTCTCCATACGTTAACATGAACCTGTTCTTTCCAATATATTTTTTCATTTTCTTAACTCTTCCACCTGTCATTGCTTTTTGACCAGTGTTAATGACTTTAATGTTTAATTTTTTTAAATTTTTTTTAAAATATTTTTTTATAATCTTATGTTTATAGCCGCTTGCAATTAGAAAATCTTTATATCCAAATTTATTGTAAAATTTTATAATCCTTTCAATTATTGGAACATTTAATATTTTTACCATTGGTTTAGGAATTAATTTTGTGTGCTCTGAAAGTCTAGAACCTAATCCCCCTGCTAAAATTACGACTTGCATTAATATGTTAATTTTTTAAAATAATTGTTAGATAATAATCTCATTAATTTTACTCTATTCTTATCTCGTATATATGTAAATATGGATGTAATTTTAAAAAGAAAAACCTAAAACTTAATTAAATTAAATTGTGAATTTAAAAAACCTATAAATATAAGGATTTAGTTTGTATCTTAATTGACCAAGCAAATAACTTTTCTGCTCTATGTTATAAACTTCTTTAATTTTGTTTGTCATCAAATTATAAACTAAAGCAATTCTATTTGATTTACCGTTTCCTTTATAAGAATGCCAAGTTTCTTTTTCAATTCTTGAAAAAAAAACTGCTCGGTTTACTTTCCAACCAACTATTTGCTTTCCATCTCCTTTTTTGTTTTCGTAAAATATTGTTCCGCTATTCTTTTCAGGACTTATATAAATAACTCCACTTAATAATTTATTAGGAGTGTCATCATGTATAGGAAATTGATAATCAGCTCCAGTTTCGATTATATGAAACTCAGAATAATCATATAATTTTGCCTTAAGAGGACTCAAATTCTTAAGTAAATTCATTGCTTTATCGTGGTAATTTTTTTGCAAACGTCTTAGAACTTCTGGCTCTATACAATCAGCTTTTATATTATTATTTTTATCTATAGAATTATGATAAACATGTATTTCATTTTTAGTAATTTTTTTAAGTCTTATAGATAAAATATCTTCAAGATCTTGCTTTTCCAAAAAATTATCTAATATTTTTAAGTTCATTATCTTTCAAAAATGTAATTAAAAATTTTAGAAAATTTATTTTCTTTTTCATCAGTTGAATTGCCTACATAAAAATTATCCGCTCTTTTTTTAAATTTAATTTTAAAATTATTATTTTTCATTATTTCTAATACTGTGTCGTATTGATCTTTAAAATTTTCATTTAGCTCAATCAGCACACTTTTAATATTTTTATCATCTAAATGCCTATCTGCCCCTTTTAGTATCATGTGTTCAATTCCATCAACATCAATTTTTATATAATTGGGTGTGTTTAATATTTTTGAGTCTAATAGAAAGTTTACAGTGGTACCTAAAATTTTATATTTTTGTTTTGGAACAAAATTCTTTCCTTCAACATCATTTTGATAAGCAAATGTTCCCATCGACCAACCTTCTATAAATTCAGACTCATTCATAGAGGCAAATTCATTAATTTTATCACTCAAAGGAAATTGATTAATTTTTATTTTTTCCTCTAAGTTGTTAATAGAAATATTTCTGCTTATAACTCTTAAATTATTAGTAGATGGCTCAAAGCTAATAACTTCTATATTTCTATATTTTAATGCAGCATAAATTGAATACAGACCAATATTAGCACCAATATCCCAAAATATAATTTTTTTTTCATCATCAAAACCATCTATCCATTCTAAAGTCTCTGGCTCTTTTTCATAAAAGGTTTTAACTCTCCATTTTGTAGTTTTATTAGGAATGTAAAAAGAGATTTTTTTATTTAAAATTTCTTTTTTTATATAAAGATCTTTTTCAAATAATTCTTTTAAATAATACAAAAAACTCTTTTTAAAAAATCTTTCAATGATTCTATCTAATATTAGTAAAAAATTATAAATTATTTTCAATATTATTTTCATCTTTAAAAAATTACGTTATTTATAGTTTGTTTAATTTTTGTATTATCTTTCATTTCAATAATTCTAGACTTTCCTAATTTAAGAATTTTTATAATTCTTGGGTATTTTCCAATTCTTTTTTTATCTAAAAATATATTTTTGAATATCTCTTTTTTTGCCAAGTTTTTATTAAATTTTTTTGGGAAATTTTTTAAGCTAGTTGGTAAATTGTATTGAGATAATAAATCAGATAAAAATTTAAATTTTTTACTTCTTCCTTCAGAATAATATATTTCACATAACATTCCTATTCCAACTGCTTCACCATGCCTAATTATATCATTATTTTTTGTTTTAACGGACATTTCTATAGCGTGCGCAAATGTATGACCAAAATTTAAATTTAATCTTTTAGAGTTTTCGTAAATATCATTTTTAAAAAATTTAATTTTTGTTTTTAAAGAAAGTTGAATTAATTTTGACATAAATCTAAAATCTCTAGAAAGACATTTCTGTTTATTATTAATAAGCATTTTAGTAATAATATTATTATCAATGACCCCGGACTTTATAATTTCTGGTATACCGGCTAAAAACTCCCTTTTGGGTATAAGGTTAATAACATTTTTGGATATAAAAACTGTTCGGGGATGATAGTAGCTGCCGAGAGAATTAATTATATTTTTATAATTTATTCCTGTTTTACCTCCTATGCAGCTATCTACTATAGCTGTCATAGTAGTTGGTATGTGGAAATAAATTAATCCTCTTAAATATAACGAGGCCGCTAAAGCGCAAACATCGCCTATAACACCTCCCCCACATGAAATTATCACTGATCTTTTTGTAAAATTTTTTTCAATTAATTTATTAATAATTTTAAATAAAAATTTTTCATTTTTATTTTTTTTACTTGCTTCAACTTTTACAAAAGTAATATCAAAATTTGTTTGTCGTAAATCACTTATTAAATATTTGGTAAATTTTGAACCTAAATTTTTGTCTATAATTACCATCATTTTCTTATCTGAATAAAGTTTTGAAAGATCTCTTTTAATTTTAGGAGATTCTTTATCATGGCAAAAAACAACTCTGTGATTTAGATCATTAATTTTATAAGATATATTCATTTTTATATTCCTTAATTTCTTGAATAAGCTAAAGTTAGAGGCAATAGATATCTTTCAAAATTATTTTTCGAAGAATTTTCTTGAAACATCTGCCCTCTTTTTTTAACACAATATTCATATACGCCAGCTATGCTTTTTTTTACTTTTATATTTGGCCAAATTTTATTGGAAAAAACGTCAATATTTTCATTATCCGGAATATGATAAATTTTAACTCCATATTCAAGAGTTTGTATAGAAACCCCAGTTGCAGAACCAAAAATAAAGGAGCAATTTTTTTTCAATTTTTTAGAAAATTTATTTTTGTATTTCTTAATTTTTTTTCTTAATTCAATTGCAAACTCTTTATGTATATCACTGTTTTTATTTAATGGATGAATTCTTAATTTGAAATAATTAATAGATTTATTAGCTGCACTATTTAAAAATACATCAAAACTATTTAAATATTTTTTAAAACTTGTTATTTCGTAAGGTACAAAAATAAAACCCCCGTAATTTTTTATATTACTCTTTTGAAATCTCAAAGATGGAATTATAGATATTTTTTTATTTGGCCAATTTAAAAATTTCTTTAAAACATTTTTTTGATCTTTGCCTGAAACAATTAATTTATCAATTAAATTTAATCTATATATTAAATCTAACTGCAATGGCCAGCCAGCACAATGCAAGTAACAAATTACTTTTGTTTTAAAATTAATTTTTTTGACCTCTTTAATAATTCCGTGTTGAAATGGTATTCCTTCATAATTTAAAATTAAATTATTAATTTTTGTATTTTTGAATAATAGATAAAAAATTCTTCTTACTTCCTTCATGAAAACATACATATTTGAAATCTCATGAGAGAGTTTTCTAAATGAAAAAAAATTTCTTGAAATAACGTTTAATAAATAATTCAGCAAGTAGAAAATGCTAAACGAATTCTTGTTTTTTTTTTTTATAACAAATATATTTTTATTTAGATTTGCAGGCTCAAAATTATCAAGTGAGATTAAAAACCAGAATGAGTCTGTGTTCCTAGATGAAGTCTTAAAATAATCATCATAAAATGAACCATCATTTTTAAAATTTTTTTTTTTACAATATGAAATAATTAAATTATTAACTTTATTTTTTTTTATGCTTTTTTTTTTACAAAATATATCGTGATGAAAACAAATAGAAAATAAATCTTTAACTGAGTTAATAAAAAAAGAACTAAAATTTGAAGAATTGGTTAAACTTTTAAGTTTAAAATAACCGGGTGTTAGAGCCCAGGTTGTAATAAAACATTTAGGACTCAATGCGATATCTACACCTGTTTTTTTACAATTTATTAAATATTTTTTAACTAATTTTATAAGTCTAATTTGTTCTTTAAAATGTTCTTTCATTTAAAATATTTGTTTAAAACTGTAATCACTTTTTTCATTTCGTTTTTTGGGCCTAGAGTAATTCTTAAATAATCTTCGTATCCTATGACGCCAGGACCTTTTCTTGTTAGAATCTTTCTTTTTTTCAATTCAGCTTCTATCCTATTTTTTTTTGTACTTAATTTTATATGTATAAAATTTGCATAGGTTTTGAGAAAAGGTATTTTAATTTTTTTAAGTTCTTTTTCAAAAAATGATTTTCCAATTAAAGTTTGATTAATATAATCTTTTACATATTTTTGATTTTTCAATAAAAATAAAACTGCTTTTGAGGCTGCAGAATTTATTTCATACATTGGCTTATATTTATACAATTCAAATATTAATTTTTTATTTGAAATTAGATATCCAGCTCGTAAACCTGCTAAACCAAATGATTTTGAAAATGTCCGTAAAATTATTAAATTTGAAAATTTTTTAATTAATTTTAAATAGGAGGGACGATAAAAACCCTCATATGCTTCGTCGATTAAAACAGGTATGTTTAGTCTGTTAGATTTCTTTAAAATATTAATAATTGACGTCTCTTCTATTATAGTGCCAGTTGGACTATTGGGATTTGCAAGTATTATTAAAGAAATATTTTTATTTATCTTTTTATAGAGCTTATCAAAATCTAATTTAAATTTTTTATTATAATTTATTTTGATTTGTTTTAAATTAAATAGCTTTGAATAGACTTCTACCATGCCAAAAGTCGGTTCTAAAGTAATTATTTTTTTATTCTTATTTGTGCAAAAGTACTCAAAACACATTCTTATTCCAAACTCTGATCCTGCGGTTAAAATAAAATTTTCTTTAGTTAATTTATTTATTTTTGATAATTGTTTATAAATTTTTCCAGTTTCTGGATAAGCGGTTAGATCAAACGAATCTAATTGAATATTATTAATAATTTTATTTGTAAAATTTGAAACTCTTTCGTTTTTATCTAATCTTAAATAATTTTTTCTAGATGATAAAGATATTTTATCTCGTCTTAAGCTGGCAATCTTTTTTATTTTCATAAAGAAATTAATTTTTATGTTTTTGCCAAGCTTTTGAATGTTTTGAACCAATCAAAGTTCCTGCAACATCGCAAACATTACATGGACTAATGCTTCTATCTGAGTTATTTAATTTTTTTCTAGCCTCCATATACTTGTCTGATAACCAAATATCTTTAAAGGATTGATTGTTTAGATTTCCTAAAATGTTTTTTTTCCCCCAATCATGTGAGCACATTAATACATCACCATTATAGTCTAAAAAAAATTTATAACTTGGATAAAAACATTTTTGTTTTATTTTCTCTTTTTGTGGAGCAATTTTATATTCCGCATTTTTAAGCATTCCCCCTCTATTACTTAAAGTAATTCCAAAATCTTGTTCTTCTGGTAAATATCTTTTTCTTAAAACATACTGATAATCATTTAAATTTAAATCTTCTCCAAGTTTTTTAAACTTAAAATACTGTTCTTCACCATCGTACAAACTTATCAACATTCTATCTAGGCCATGATTGTAAATTTTTAATAATCGTTGTGCGTTTAGAACATCTCCGTTTGAAACTATCTCTATTCTAGCTTTAGGGTTTTTCGATTTTGCATATTCTATAAGCTTATAAATATTTTTATCTAGCATGGGTTCAACAAATCCAGAGTAAATTATTAAACCTGAATAATTTAATTCACTCAGTTCATCGCAAAGTTTTTTATGTAATTTTTCAGATATAAATTCATTTACATCTGGGTAGTCTGGGTCGCTCCTTGGACAAAAAGAGCATTTTCTATTACACATTCCCGACTCACTAATTTCAACTTCTGAAGGCAACGGTATTTTCGTCGAATTTATGTATTGCAATCTATCTTGTATAGATTTTTTTTTGAAATTTAGTTGAGGGTCAATAAATTTGATTTCTTTTTTCATTTGTAAAAATTAAAAAATTTATCTCTTATCATGTATTTTTTTGCTTGAAGAAAATCTTTTTTTACATCAACAGAAAAACTATCACCCTTTAAAGTAAAAGTCTTAATATTCATACCCATATCAAGAGCTCGCATTAGTTCAATTTTTTCTATCTTTTCATTATCAGTTGGTTTTTGTGAATTATATTTTTTTAATGCCTTTTGGGTAAATGACACAATTGACAAATGTTTTTTTAATTTTTTTTTTTTCCCCAAACCAAAAGGGACTTGAAGTCTTGAAAAATAAATAATTTTATTTTTTTTATTTGAAACAATTTTAACAATATTTTTATTTGGCGTATTTGCAATAAGTAAATTAGGAACAATTATATCGGCATCTTTGTTTTTTAAATGAAAATCTATTACTTTATCTATATGTTGAGGATTGATTAAGGGTTCATCGCCTTGAACATCCACTATTAAGTTATAATTTTTTTTAATTTTTTTATATCCTTCTAAAATTCTTTCTGACCCATTATTATGTTTTTTTGAAGTCAAAATAACTTTTGCTCCAAATTTTTTAGCACAATTAAATATAGTTTTATCATCACAGCAAATATATGCTTCGTCTATTTTTTTAGCGAATAAAACTCTTCTGTAGACATGAATTATTAGAGGCAAGTTTTCAATTGAAAGAAGAACTTTTTTTGGTAGTCTTTTTGAATTCAGCCTAGCAGGAATAAGTGCTATAACTTTATTGGATTTGCTCACGAACTTAACCAACCCCCATCAATATTTATATTTTCTCCGTTTATATAAGATGAGTTTTCAGAAATTAAAAATGAGATTAATTTACTTATTTCCTCGGCTGAACCCCATCTATTCATGGGAATTCTGCTAAGAGTCCAATTATACAATTTTTTATTTTTTTTAAATTTTTCGTAAAAAGAAGTTTTAGTAAATCCAGGACTAACAGAATTTAATCTTATCCCCTCGGAGGATAACTCTGCAGCTAAACTTTTAGTAAAAGATATTAAAGCTCCTTTTGAGGAGGCATAAACTGATAATTCTTTAAAACCTATCTGCCCAACTATAGAACTTACATTAACTATAGAACCTTTCTTTTTAAATTTCGATAGATATTTTTTGTAATTTTGAATTAAAAAGAAGATGGAAAAAAAATTCACTTTGAATACTTCATTCAATTCTTTTTCTGTTATTAACGCAAATTTTTTTCTGAATCTCACACCTGCATTATTAACTACGCCTTCAATAATGTTTTTATATTTAATAGAGTCTTTAAAAATATTTTGAATTAATTTTTTGTTACTGACGCTTCCTACAAATATTTTATAAGAATTTTTAGAAAAAATACCAAATTTTTTTATATCTCTTTTGTCTTTAATTAGTGCATAAACAAAGGCACCCTCTTTAATACAATTTTTTACAGTTTCAAAACCTATACCTTTGCCTGCTCCAGTAATTAATATAATTTTATTTTTAAGTATCATATGAGTTATTAAATTCCATAAAACAATTTTTTAATTTTTAATTAAACTAGTTATAATTTCAAAATTTGCTTTTTTATCTAATCTACTTGTAAGATAGTTTTTTATATAATTGTTATACTTAGTTTTTAAATTATTGATTTTGAAATGATTAATATTATTTTTTGAATAATTATTCATATTAATTAATTTTCCAACTAAGAGTTTGCTTAAAAATTTGTTATACTTAAATACACCAGGATTTTTTTTTGTTTCATTAGTGTATATAAAGAAGATTGGTTTTTTATAAATTGTTGCATACGATAGAGAAGTTGATTGATGCGTAATTACATATTTACAATTTTTTACTAGCTCCATGGCTGAATTTTTGTAAGCTCTCCTATTCCCTAAATAGGGTATTTTTTTTTCAAATTTAGCTTTTGGATGAGTGGCAATTATCACTTTTAAATCAAATTTATTTTCTAAATTGTTAAAAAACCTATTGAGTCCACCATACCAATTTTTTACTGATTCTGTTACTTTAGTTTTATACAAATGAGAGTCAGTAGGATATTTTGGCCCTGAGTTTGCCAAGAATACAGCGTAATCAGAATTAATTTTAATATTTTTTTTATTTTTTTTCAGTTCTCTTACATATCTAGAATAATCCCAGCTGTTTCCTTTTACAATAATACATTTTTTTTTTTTATCATTTAAAAATTTTTTTCCTGCAGTAAATAGATAGTCTGGCTTAATATTAAAAAAAATACTTATAATATTATTAAAAAAATATTGGTTAATTTTGCTTTTTAAATTCCCAATTAAAAATCTTGTTCTATAAATTAATTCTCTAAACTTAAGTTTATAATGTTCAAATACAGAAATTAGATTTTTTTCATGTGAGTAATATGGAATTCCAAAATTTAAAAAATCCATTCTTTTAATATTCATGCTTTTGATAAAAAATAAAATTTTGAAAGCCTTGTAACTATCTATAGCTAATAAATTTAGTGCAAAAATTTTATAATTAGATTTTTTTATTTTATGAATATGATTTTTCCACTTTTCAAAAGATTTAAAAATTTTTATTTCTTTATCTGCCGCATAATTTTGTTTGAACGATGAATTAAAATGTGGATAAAGCAATTTACTAAAGTCATGTATTTCTATATTGAATTTTTTTTTAAAAAATTTAATTTCATACCTGTCGATATCAAATTTCTTAAATCTATAAGGTGCCAAGAATATAAACTTAATTTTTCTTGGATTATTCATTTTTACCATTTAGCTAATTTTACCCCGCTTTTTAATAATTCATTTCTAGTAAATAGAAGGCCATCTCCAACAAAATTTAGTAGGTTAGCTGTTGCGATTGCATCAAGATTTTTTTTTCTAAAACCTTCCAAAATATGAATGTGGTTCCCGGATCCACCAGAATAAATTATAGGTTTATTAAATTTTTTTGGAACTTTTTTTAACAAATCAAAGTCTAGACCAAAGCCAGTGCCGTCCTTGTCTATTGAATTTAACATTACCTCGCCAATGTGAAAATTTTTCACTATCGAAAAAATTTTATTGGGATTTACTTCAACTTGCTTACTGCCGTTGTTAGTAAAAAAAACAAAGTCTTTATTCTTTTTTTTATAGTCTAATGAACCAATTAATGATTGCTCTCCATAAGTGGCAGCCATCTTCTGAATTAAATCAAGATTAAAAAGATCTGAATTAATAACTAGTTTATCTGCACCAGCATCAATATATTTTTTTGCTACATCTAAATGATTTATTTTACCTCCAACTGAAACTGGAATAAAACAATTTTTTATAACTTTCTTAAGTACTTGTGTAAACTTCTTTATGTCAGTTTTACTTCTAGAAACATCTAAAATTATCAATTCATCGATAGATTTTGCTATAAGAGAAAAATTATAATTCTTTTTTAACCATTGTAAATTACCAACTTTTTGTAACTGAAAGTTTCTACTTAGATAAAAATTTTCTTGCTGATAAAGTAAAATAAATATTAATCTTTTTTTTAACATTAGGTTAAATTTAAAAAGTTTTCTAATAACTTTAATCCATTTTCTTGACTTTTTTCTGGATGGAATTGAGTTGCAAATAAATTTTCATGATGAAAAGAGGATAAAAATTCAATTCCATAATTTGTTGTTGAAATATCTAGAGAAAGTTTTTCCTTTAACATTCTATAAGAATGTACAAAATAAAAGTCATTATTTTTTAAACCTTTAAACAACTTATTAGATTTTTCGCATTTAGCTTCATTAAAACCAACATGAGGAATTTTTTTATTTTTTATTTCTCTCGGTAAAAATTTTTCTACTTTATTAGATATTAATCCTAGCCCTTTAGTATATCCACCCTCATTGCTCGATAAGCTAAATAATTGCATTCCTAAACAAATTCCAAAAATGTAACTTCTTTTTTCATTGGCTATAAAAATTGCTTCATCAATTTTTTTTTTTTTAATTTGTTGCATTGCTTTCTTAAAAGAGCCAACTCCAGGTAACATCAATATTTTTGATTTAGAAATTTTTGACGGGTTATCAGCGACTTCGATCTTAGCACCTAGATACTTTAAAGCATTATAAAGTGAGTATATATTACCCATCCCGTAGTCTATAATTACAACCTCTCTTTTCTTAATCATTCAACCGAAAACTTAGGTTGCCATCTGTTTTTAATTTTTTGAAATAGTTTTTTGTTAACCCATTTATCTAAAACTTTATCAAATTCATTTTTAGTCATTTTATAATAATCTAAATACATCTTAATAAATTCATCAGGATAATAGTTGTCGTAAAGTCTCACTAAATTAATTGCTTGATTCCTGGTCATTGCTCCCCTTCTAACTTCAATTCCTGCATCTTGTGTTGCTCTACCGAAACCAAATTTTAAATACATCATATATGTGTGAAGGGCGTAAAAAGCTTGATCATTTTGAGCAAAGTTAGTGAAGGTTCCCATGTTAGATTTTTCATTTTCTTCTAAACCGCAAAACTCTTTTGCAATAACATAGTTCCTGTAAGAGTCCCATTTTTCAAAGTAAGACCAATGAGTAATTCTTATCTTCTTTAATTCATTATCAGTAGGAAATTCAAAAAAAAATTTTTCTGATTTTTTTGCATTAACTTTCCTTTTTACAAGATCGTAACCGCCCTCTAGGTAAATTTTTTTGATATATCTCGGATCATAAAAAGGTTTATTTTTTGTTTTATCAGTTCCTCCATACTCGACTTCTCCGTCTTCACCATAAAAAATTAGATTAATGCTTAAAGAAACAGCTAACTTAAGAACGCTGGTATGAATTGCAATTAACCATCCATAATAAGGAAAACCTTTATGTTTAAATCCATATTTGTTTAATTCCTGCATAACTTTTAAATTGGGCGAGATATGTATATGATCAAAACCTGAGTTAATAAAATTTTTTAAGTTTTTACTTCCCAAATCTAATTCTAATGGCGGTCGTACAGTGACAGCAAGAGGCCTAATGCCAAATTTTTTTTTTAAAATATACGCTACATAAGACCCATCTTTGCCGCCGCTGACAGGAACAATGCAATCATATTTATTTTTTTTATTATTTTTAAATAATTTTTTTAATATTTCTTGTCTATTTTTCCAATTTATTTTTTTTTTTTCTTCAGCCCACTGACATGCATTGCAATACCCTCTTTTATCAAAAGTAATTCGCGGTCTTGTGGATGCATTTAAACAGTTTTTACACCAAAAAATCATATTTTATTTTCTTAAATTGCGGACCATCCGCCATCAACCATAAAATTAGTTCCTGTTATATATGATGATGCATTTGAAGATAGAAATAAAACTGCAGAAGCTATTTCGTCTGCAGATGCCAATCTTTGCAATGGTACTTGCTTAGAGTAATTTTTTATAAATTTTATATTTTGTCCTTTTTTTGAACCTTTAACATGTCCTGATATGCCTCCAGGACAAATTGCATTAATTCTAATACCGTTTTTTCCATAGTATGAAGCTAGTTGTTTTGAGAAGTTTGTTATTCCGCCTTTTATAATTGAATAATTCATATTCTCGTTCATATCTGTGTTTTTATAAATATTCATATTTTGAGCAAGTACACCGTAGATTGAACTAAAAAGAACAACGCTTCCTTTTATCTTTTTCCTTTTCATTTCTTCACAAATTTTGTGTCCCCACCATGCATATGAGTTTAAGTGTATATCAACGTTTTCTCTAAGGGATTTTAAGTTATTTTCTATAAATGAACTTTTACTCCAATCTTCTGTAATTGGATAAGAACAATTAACAAAGATATCAGGACAGCCAAAATTTTTCATAAATTTTTTAAAATTAATGTCTATGTTTTTTAAATCAGCCAAATTTATCTCAATAAATTTAAATTTTTTTTTTGGAAATTTTTTTTCAATATTTTTTCCTTGCAAAACATTATTGTCAAAAACAAAAGTATTTGCTCCTGCTTCAACAAAACTTTTAGCAATTTCCTTGCCAATCAAACCGCAGCCACCAAAAATGAAAGCCTTTTTATTTTTTAATTTAAATTTATCGATAAAATTTTTCATTGTTTTACTTTTTTATTTTAAGTAAATAGTTTGCGTAGTATAAATCATTCTTATCATCAATATCTACTGCTCTTACACTTGGTATTAAATTTACTTTTACATTTCCATCAAAATAACTCTTTGCTTTAAGAATATAAGAGACATCAGCAACATAAGCTACAGTGGTTAAGTCAATTACATTAGGAGCTTTTTGTCGATTATATATGGTTTTTTTATTATTATTTATTATTTTATAGAAACCATTTTTTTTTTTCATTGCCATATTAAACCAGGGATTTCTCTTTGATTTTGTGCCAGTTAATACTATATCGGTCTTTTTTTTATTTAACATTTTAAGAGAAGAAATAACATCATTTTTTTT
>Ga0213869_10000753_pt1 | contig 25272 bp, 28 predicted proteins | sample PICome_10_FD_160083 | JGI IMG/M metagenome (GOLD analysis project Ga0213869, IMG submission 160083) | Coastal seawater microbial communities near Pivers Island, North Carolina, United States - PICO132 | ecosystem: Environmental > Aquatic > Marine > Coastal | place: USA: North Carolina...
ATATAGATGAATTAATAATTTCTCAACCAGACAATGGTGAGCAAGCCTTGGAGATTGCAGATAATTTAATTAGATCTGGAGCAGTTGATATTATTGTAATTGATTCGGTTGCCGCTCTAACTCCAAGAAGTGAAATTGAAGGTGAAATGGGAGATTCAAAAATGGGTCTACACGCAAGATTAATGTCTCAAGCTTTGAGAAAATTAACATCAAATATTAGCAAAACAAATTGTACAGTAATGTTTATTAACCAGCTTCGTGAAAAAATTGGAGTTATGTTTGGTAACCCTGAAACAACTACTGGGGGTAATGCTCTAAAATTTTATGCATCAGTTAGGCTAGATATTAGAAGATCAACACAAATTAAGGATACAAACGGTAATGTATTAGGAAATAAAACAAGAGTAAAAGTTGTAAAAAATAAGGTTGCTCCTCCTTTTAAAGTCAGTGAGTTTGACATAATGTACGGAAAGGGAATTTCAAAAATGGGAGAAATAATTGATCTAGGAGTTGAACACGATATAATTGATAAAAGTGGATCGTGGTTTAGTTATGGGGACACGAAATTAGGACAAGGAAGGGATTCTGTTAAATCAATTTTAAAAGACAACCCAGAACTTTCTGATGAAATTGAGGCTAAAATTGTTGAAGCAACTAAAGCTTAGGCTCTAAATCTTTTAGCATAAAATCGTATACTTCTTGCTTTAAGTTTTCCATATCCTTTGGTTTTAGGCCTTTGGTTTCTATATGGTTATGAACTTTTGCTCTTAAAATTCCTGGACCACCAACAAAATGGTTATAAGAAAAATGATAAGGATATCTTCTTTCACAATCATAAAATGACATAGGCACTATTGGAATTTGACAATGTATTGAAAATCTAAAAACCCCGTTTTTAAAAGGAGCTAACTTTATTTCGGGGGAGGTTACTAAGCCTTCAGCAAAAATGCAAAGACTTAAGCCTTGATCTAATCTTCTTTGGGCATGTCCATAAACAGCTTTTCTGCTTTCAGGATTTTCTCTATCTACAAGTATGCAAACTCTTCTATAAAAAAAGCCAAATACAGGGAGCTCAACTAATTCTTTTTTACCTACAAAGACAATTGGATTTTTACTTATTTGAAGCATAAGCATTACATCAATCATGCTTTTATGATTAGCTGTTAGCATATAATTCTTTCCCTTTAAAAGGGGTTCTGAAAATTCTATTTTAGGAATAAGACCCATTCCAAACAAAATAAGCTTAGCCCAAATATTTCTAGCTACCCAGTAAAATTGTGGATACCACTCTTCTTTAAAACAAAATATAAAAAATAGTGGCAGTGATATTATAATTCCAGTAGCAGCTAAAGTGTAGAACCATATATTGTATAAACCACACAAACCTATTTTAATATACCTAATCATTACTGTAAATGTAATTAAATGAGTGATATAATTTTTAAAACTATTACTTTTGTTATTAATTAAAGATAAATGTCTAGAATTTTAACAGGTATACAAAGCACAGGAACTCCTCATTTAGGAAATATTTTGGGAGCTATAATTCCTGCTATTAAAATGTCAAATGAATCACAAAATGAATCATTTTTGTTTATTGCTGATATGCATTCTTTAACTCAAATTAAGGATAAAGAAACTCTTAGAAATAATACTTACGCCACTGCAGCTGCATGGTTAGCTTTTGGACTGAATACTGAAAAAACAATTTTTTATAGACAAAGTGATGTCCCTCAAGCTACTGAGCTTGCATGGATTTTATCATGTCATTTCCCTTATCAAAGGCTTACATTGGCACATTCTTTCAAAGATAAGTCAGACAGATTAAATGACGTCAATGCGGGAATTTTTACTTATCCGATGCTGATGGCAGCAGATATTTTATTATATGATGCCCAGCAAGTGCCAGTAGGAAAAGATCAGCAGCAACATTTAGAAATGACAAGAGATGTTGCGTCTAGATTTAACAACATATATGGACCAACTTTTGTGCTGCCAACTGCAAAAGTTAATGAAGAAACTCAATTAATTCAGGGAACAAATGGAAAGAAAATGAGCAAATCTAAAGGCAATATAATTGATATATTTCTTCATGAAAAAGCTTTGAAAAAGCAGGTTATGGGAATACAAACTGATAGTACTCCAATTGACCAGCCTAAAGATTACGAAACCTGTAATGTGTTTAAACTCTACAGCCTAATTGCTGATAAAAAATCCATAAATTCTTTAAAAGAAAAATATACTAAAGGTGGATTTGGATATGGCCATGCTAAAACAGAGCTTTTGAATTATATTCTTTCAAATTTTTCTAGTGAGAGAGAGAAGTTCGATTATTATATGTCTAATAAAGAAGAGCTTGAGGCTGTTTTAAAAATAGGATCTGAAAAAGCTGATAAAGTAGCTCAGAAGGTTTTAAGCAGGGTAAGAGAAAAGCTTGGATATAATTAGATAGGTTTTAGTTTAGAAATTAAATCAAAAAAATGTATTTTTGAGTATATGCAACTTTCTAAATTTATTAGCGAACTACTTATTGAGCACGACTGTGTTACTGTACCAGGTTTAGGAAGTTTTTTAGGAAACTTCAAGTCAGCTCATTATGACTTAGAAAATGAAAAATTTTATCCGCCCTCAAAACAAATATCATTCAATTCTCAAATCAAAGTAAATGATGGTCTTTTGGCCAAGTTTATGTCTGAAAAATCAGGATTAAATTATGATGATTCTTTAAAAGAAATTCATCAAGAAGTTTTAAAAATTACTCTTAGTCTAAAAAAAGATTCAATTTTTTTAAAGGATATTGGAGAACTAAACTTAAATAAAGAAGAAAACATTGTTTTTACCCCTTTTCAAAACAAGAATTTTTTGAAAGATTCTTTCGGTTTGTCTCCAGTTTTCATCAAAGAATTAAGTCAAGAAGATAATTTAAATAAAAAAGAACTTGTTTTTGAGCCAAAAGCAAGATCAATTAAAAGATCAAAATTTTTTCAGACAGCAGCCATTTGGGCTTGTTTAGTTTTTGGAGCAAGCTCTATTTATTACAATGTTAATAATAATATTTTAGAACAAAAACTAGCTTATGAGCAAGATTTAAGAGAAGAATCATTCTCTAAAGTTCAAAAAGCAGTTTTTGATTTAGGTTCTTTACCATCACTCACAATAAATGTAAAAAGACAAGCCTCTCAGTTTTATATTATAGCAGGAGCTTTTAGAGTTTCAAAAAATGCTGATAATCTTGTCGCAAGTTTAAAAGAAAAAGGATACAATTCAAAAGTTCTTCCATTAAACGAAAAAGGATTAAATCCTGTGGCGTTTGAAGGGTTTTCTAGCAGAGATGAAGCGGTTAAAAGCTTAAGGTCTATACAAAAAAAAGTAAATAAAGATGCCTGGCTATTAGATATTAATAGTTTAAAATAATATGCATCACAAAACTCCAGAAAACTCAAAAACAATTCAAACAGATCTTGTATTGCCTGGAGAAACTAATAGTTTAAACAGTCTTTTTGGTGGAGAATTGTTAGCAAGAATGGATAGAGTGGCTAGTATTGCGGCCATTAAACATTCAGAACAAATCGTAGTAACAGCATCTGTTAATAATGTTGCATTTGGAGAACCCGTCCCTGTAGGTAGTATTTTAACTATAGAGGCAAAAGTTTCAAGAGCATTCAATTCTTCAATGGAAGTTTTTATTGATGTATGGAAACAAAATAAAACCAACCCAAAAATGACTAAAGTTAATGAAGCTATTTTTACTTTTGTAGCTTTAGATAAACAAGGAAAAACAGTAAAAATTCCTCAGGTTGTTCCTGAAACTGATCTTGAAAAAGAAAGATATGATGCGGCCTTAAGAAGAAGACAATTGAGCTTGGTTTTAGCTGGAAAATTATCTGCAAAAGAAGCCACTGAGCTAAAGGCTCTTTTTGACTAAATCAAAATGATTTTCACAAAACATATAAAACCGTATAGTATTCTTTTATTAAGCGTTTTACTAATAGGATGCAGTAAATCGCAAAAATTAGAAGTAAAATCTAATGATATTTACTTAAAGATTTTAGGTACTATACAAGACGGAGGTATTCCTCATATGGGTTGCAATAAAAAGTGTTGTAAGAACTATTTTTTAAATCAGAATAGAAGAATGGGGGTTTCAAGCATAGGTATTACCAACTTGAAATATGACACAAATTATCTCATTGACGCAACCCCGGATGTAAACTTTCAATTAGAAAGTTTAATTGGAAGCGCCAATCCCTCTGAAAAATTAAATGGAATATTCTTAACTCATGCTCACATGGGGCATTATGCGGGTCTTTTAAACTTTGGAAGGGAATCACTCAATAGTGTAAACATTCCTTTATACCTAATGCCTAAATTTCACGATTTCATTCTTAATAACGGCCCTTGGAATCAGCTAGTAACCCTAAAGAATATTAATCTTTTTGAAATTAACGCAGATAAAGAATTAATACTTGATGACAATTTAAGTATTACACCAGTTCAAGTTCCACATCGAGACGAATATTCTGAAACAGTTGGATTTGTAATTAAAGGAAAGTCAAAAAAAGCGTTATATATCCCTGATATTGATAAATGGGAAAAATGGAATGTTTCAATTGTTGAATCGATTAAAAATGTTGATTATGCATTTTTGGACGGAACTTTTTATGATCAAAAAGAAATAAACAATCGGGACATGTCTGAAATTCCACACCCTTTTGTAATTGAAAGCATGAAGCTATTTGATGATTTAGAAATAAAACATAAAAATAAAATATATTTTATTCACTTAAACCACACCAATCCATTATTAAATTCTAATTCAAAAGAATATAAATATGTTGTTTCAAATGGGTATAATGTAGCAAAAGAAGGTTTGGAACTAAAACTTTAAACCAGCAAGGAATTTAAAATAATTTTACAGTTTAAAACTCCAGAAATTGGACAATTATCTTTAGCATCCTCTGCCAATTCACTAAATTTTTCTTTAGATATCCCAGGTACTTTAGCTTGTAAATTCAATTCAATTGAGACAATTTTACCATCCAAAAATGTTAGTAGAGCTTCAGTACTGAGTTCTTCAGGGTTAAAATTAGCTTCATTTAAAACAAAACTTAATTTCATGTTAAAACAACCAGCATGTGCGGCAGCAATTAGTTCTTCAGGATTTGTTCCAAGCACACCATTATCATTTTCAAATCTAGTTTTAAAACTATACGGCATATTATTAAAGGCTCCACTTTGAGCAGTTAAAGTACCATTTCCGTCAGCACCATTACCTTTCCATATTGCGACTACTTTTCTTTTCATATTTAAAATTTAAAATTATTTTTTATTTAGTTTTTGGGATATCTTTTTGAATCATTTTAATATCAACTTGGTTGTTTTCAAACCCAAGTAAATGTTTAGAAAAATGGTCTGCTCTAAGCCAAAAATTATATTCGGACATATTTCCAAAACCATGTCTTTGGGTCGGTAAAATCATTAAATCAAATCGTTTATTAGCCTTAATTAATGCATTTGCAACTCTTAATGTTGCTCCTGGATGAACATTGTTATCCATATCACCTGTAACTAAAAACAATTTACCTTTTAAGTTATTTGCTAAAGATTGATTTTTTTCAATTTCATAAACATAATTCATACTTCCATCATCATTAGTTTCTTCTTTTACTCCGTGATGTGTTTCACTCCACCAGCTATTGTACATTGAATTATCATGATTTCCAGCTTGTGAGTATGCAGCCTTAAAAAAATCAGGGTAAACTAAAATAGCGGCTGTTGACATAAACCCACCACCGGAATGACCATATATACCAACCTTATTAATATCAATAAAGGAGTGTTTATTCGCTAATTGTTCTGCTACATATTTTTTATCAGCTAAACCATAATCTCTTAGGTTTCCATAACCGTAGTTGTGGTACCATTTTGATCTATGTGGGTGCCCTCCTCTGTTGCCCAACGTGATAACTACAAAACCAAGTTGTGCCATTCGATCTAGCCTGTCCATTCGAACTGAAAAAGATTTGTTTACTGATTCAGTTTGAGGCCCAGGGTAAACATATTCAAGAATCGGATATTTCTTTTTATTATCAAAATTAAAAGGCTTGTACATAACACCATATAAATCTGTAATTCCATCGTCTGCCTTTGCTTTAAAAGGCTCAGGAAATTGATAACCACTATCAAATAACGCGCTTAAATCGGCCTCTTCTAAATTCATAACTAATGAACCATCTGAACTTCTTAGATCTGATTTAGGAATCGTATTGACTCTGGAAAAATTATTTACAAAATATTTGTGATTATCGGAAGGTACAGTTGAAGTATTATAATTCCCTTTATTTAATATTTTAGGCTTTCCTCCATTTAAAGAGACTTTGTAAGTGTGTTCGTAATAAGGATCAATAGTTTTGTTTACCCCGTGAGCAGAGAAATATAAAGTATTAGATTTTGAGTCTATATGCTTAATGTTAAAGCTATGATAACTCCCTGTTGTAATTCGATTAATTAAATTCCCATTGGAGTTATATCTATAAAAATGACCCCAACCATCTCTTTCGGACCAATGAATCATTTCAGATTCATTGTTTATTAAATATATGGATTTGGTTTCATAAAAGTAAGTGTTTGTTTTTTCTTTTATTAGAACCTTTACCTCACCGGTATTCAAATCAGCAACGCAAATATCAAGATTCTTTCGATCTCTACTTATAGTATTAAAGTATATTTTATTTTTTTCAGACAGTAGCAAAGTTGGCTTAAAATCATCATCATATTCCGAAGGTTTTCTAGGTTTACTAAAAACGGAAATGTATTGCTGCTTAGAACGATCTAGTTTAACGTTTTTAATTTCTTTTGATGGAATATCAAAAATTAAAATTTCTCTTTTATAATACTCCGCTTCACCTGGCATGTGGTATTTATAGGTTTCTAAAGTTGGCCTTTTTTTAGCAACTGAATTTATAACCCACAGATCCTTAATTTCTCTACTATCAGTTCTTTGATATACAAATTTTTTAGAGTCAGAAGACCAGTATCCTCTTATAGGGAATCTATCATTTTTCTTTTTTTTAACTTCCTCATTATCTAACCCTCTTCCATAGCCTCCATAACTATAGTCTTTAACTCCATCTTTAGTCCATTGATTTTCTACAATTGTTGAGTCTTTTTCATTTTTTGTTGCTTTTAAAAAATTTTCTTTATCCATCCAATACAAATTGAATTTCTTAGAATAAAAAACAACAGTACTGTCGGGAGAAATATTTGCCCATTTTTTCCAATTTTCTTTTGGGGCTTTTTTATTGCTAATTAAAGTAAGTTTATTACTTCCTAGAACGTATTTAAATAAAAAAACTTTCTTATTTTTTTTGTCTTTTTCAATTTTGTTTTTTTTAATATCCTGAGACTCCTCATCTTCATATTTAGAAGTTACTCTAAATTTAATTGCAGTCTCATTATCTATAAATTTGAAATCAAACTTAGGCAAATGCTTAGCATCGTAAGGATCTTTAGTTATCTCAGTAAGCCAAGCAGCCATTTTATCATTGTCAAAAAGCTTTTTTTTGGTTTTTTTATTTGGATCAACTATATAATAGTTAGAGCCTTCAGTGGTCTTATATTGATACCAAAACTTATCTCCATTTTTTAAATAATGTGGCCTTACAGAGGATGAATGCACTAGTTTTGCTAATTTTTTTGGAGAAAATTTAGCGGCTAAATCATAATTAGAGTTTTGTTGAGAATAAGAATTAAGAGTTGTTAAGACAAATAAAGCGCAAAGTATTTTTTTCATAATATTCAAAAAAAAGTTAATGTAAAAAGAAATCTATTTTAAATTCCTAGAATGTTATTAATATGTTTTTGGTCAGTGTCACCCGAAGCAAAATCATCAAATGCTTTTTTGGAAACTTCTATAATGTGATTTTTTATAAATTCAGACCCTTCTCGAGCTCCTTGTTCAGGAGATTTTATGCAACACTCCCATTCTAAAACAGCCCAGCCTTCAAAATTGTATTGACTTAATTTTGAAAAAATACTTTTAAAATCTACTTGCCCATCCCCTAACGATCTAAATCTTCCTGGTCTGTCAATCCAATCTTGATAACCACCATAAACGCCAGATTTACCATTTGGATTAAACTCTGCATCTTTAACGTGAAACATTTTAATAAATTCGTGATAATGATCAATATATTTTAAGTAGTCCATTTGTTGTAAAACAAAATGACTAGGGTCATATAAAATTTTTACCCTAGGATGGTTGTTAGTTGCTTTCAAAAACCTTTCAAAAGTTATTCCATCATGTAAATCTTCCCCAGGATGAATTTCATAGCAAACGTCAACACCATTATTATCAAAATGATTTAAAATAGGCAACCATCTATTTGCTAACTCTTTAAACCCTGTTTCAACAAGTCCTTTTGGTCTTTGTGGCCAGGGATACATTGTATGAAAAAGTAATGACCCTGAGAAAGTTGCTATTTCGGTTAATCCTAAATGCTTACTAGCATTAGATGCATGTTTTAATTGTTCAACAGCCCATGCTGTTCGACCTTTTACATTTCCTTGTAAATTTTTAGGAGCGAAAGCATCAAACATTTTGTCGTAAGCATAATGTGATGCAACTAGTTGTCCTTGCAAATGAGTAGAAAGCTCTGAAATTTCCATTCCAGCCTCACTAACTATTCCTTTAATTTCGTCGCAATATGTTTTACTTTCACCTGCTTTTTTTATGTCAATCAACCCTTCTTCCCAAGTTGGAATTTGAACAGCTTTATAGCCTAAATTATTTGCCCATTCACATATATTTTTAAGGTTATTGAAAGGTTTTTCTTCCCCAACAAACTGAGCTAAAAAAATACCAGGTCCTTTAATTGTTTTCATTTGTTAATTATTAAGTTCAATCCAAATGTTTCCTTTTGAATTGGATTCTACAGTTTTTTCAATGAAATCCATTCCTCTTACGCCATCGTCAATTGATGGAAATTCTGCATCCTGAAAAGTTTCTTTTCTAATTGCACGTGCAACTCCTTTGTAAATATTCCCCATGGAATCAAATATTCCCTCAGGGTGACCGGGTGGAAGCTTTGTTCCGTCAAGCGAAATTTCATCATTATATGAGTGTCCAGATTTTAACACTTGCATTGGCGCATCGTCTGTAAGGTGATACAAATAGTTTGGATTTTCTTGTTCCCATTTTAAGGCTCCCTTTTCTCCGTATACATTTATTCTTAAATTATTTTCTTCACCTGTTGCAATTTGACTTGAACGAATTGTCCCTTTTGCATTTGTAGAAAAACGAATTAAGATATTAGCATCAATGTCCATAGGATTGTCATCATAAAGTGTATTTAGATCAGCTAATACACTCTTAACTTTCATTCCAGTAACAAGCTCAACCATATTAAAAGCATGAGTTCCAATATCTCCAACACAACAACTTATTCCTGATTTTTTCGGATCAAGTCTCCATGTTGAATTTCTTTTTTCTTTTTCATGAATTACTGGATTTAACCATCCTTGTAAATACTGGGCATCAACCTTTTGAATTTTTCCAATTGATCCGTTTGAAATCATTTTTGTCATTTGCCTAACCATTGGGTAACCGGTATAGGTATAAGTGACGGCAAAAACAAGATTTTTTTCTTCTTGGATCTTTTTTAAGTCAAGAGCTTCTTTGTAGGTTGTTGTAAGTGGTTTCTCACAAATAACATTAAAATTATTTTCAAGTAATTGTTTTGCCATTGGATAATGTAGAAAGTTTGGTGTTAATACTGAAACTACTTCAATTCTTTCATCCTTGTCTAGCTTAGACTCTTCTACAATCATAGTCTCAAAATCTACGTATATTCTAGATTCATTTAAACCCAATTTTTTTGCAAAAGCAACGTTGTCAGGATAATTTGGATTAAAGACTCCTCCTACAATTTCATATCTGTCGAACATACTTGAAGCAACTCTATGAAGCACACCAATAAGAGAATCACCACCACCACCTAAAATTCCTAATCTAATTTTATTACTCATTCTATAAATTTTATTAAACTCTACTTTCTTCTAATTTGTTTCTAAAGACAAACAAAATTCCAAATAAAATAATTAATGCAAGCGGGAAATAAACCATGTTTCCTAATGCTGCTTGGCCAGCTATAACTTCTGCAGCATCTTCAGCAACACCAGAATTTAATGCAATTTGCTTTTCTTCGTCTAGCCAAGATCCAATTACAGGATTCCACATGCCTGTGGCTAACATTCCTGCACCCCCAACAAGAGACATACCTAGAGCTCCGGTTTTTGGCAAATATTCAGCAACAAATCCGATCATTGTTGGCCAGAAATAACAAACTCCAATAGCAAAAAGCCCAGCAGCTAAGTAAAGCATTTGACCATCAACTTGCGACATTGTATAAATTGCTACAGTTGTTACTATTGCAGAAAGAAATAAAACACCAATTGGGTTTAGTTTATGTATAATTGGACCAGCAAAATATCTTCCTACTGCCATAATACCTGTAATAAGAGCTAAAATCAACATTGGACTTGCCCCAGATTTTTCAAGAAGAGGATTAAGCCATTGTTGTGTTCCTAGTTCTGCAGTTGCAGTTAGTGTCATACAAACTGCTATGAAAATAAATAATGGCGTAAATAAAGATTTTAAATTAAGGACAGTATCAGATTCTATGTGCTGAGTTTCAGGGAATTCTTCTTTAAAAAATAGATAACCGTAAATTAAAGTAGGGATAAGCATAATTGCTATCTGAGGCTGCCATCCTAAACCAAAGTCTGTCATAAATTTAGAAGTAAGAGACCCTATAACTATTCCTCCAGGAAACCAAACATGAAATTTGTTTAACATAGTAGTTCGATTGTCAGAATACATATCGGCAATTAATGGGTTACAAGCAGCTTCAACAGAACCATTAGCAAAACCAATAAAGAATGAAGAAATTAAAAGAGTGGCAAATCCTCCTGCATAAATAGTCATTACCAAACCTAATACGTGAGAGAAAAAAGCGATTATCATCAATTTTCTTGCTCCTAATAAGTTGTATAAAAATCCTCCAAAGATAGTAGCCACAGGAAATCCCCAAAACGCCATTGCGTTTACAAATCCAAGTTGAGTGTTATTAATTTCAAAATCTTCTCCAAGCTGACCAAGAATTCCTGCTCTAATTGCGAATGTCATCGCTGTGACTATAAGCGAAATACAAGCCGCTATAAATAATTTATTTTTTGATACTGCACTGTTCATAATATTGTTGTTTGTTTTGTATTATCAAGATACTAATTTCTTTTAAAAACTTTAGATTGATTCGGTCAATCTAGACAAAAGAACTATTAAAATCTTTGGAATACTTTAATTGTAGGATTAATCTTTGTGCGCACCATCGCAAAACGGGAGGTTTTTCGACTTATTACATCCACAAAGAGTAAATCTTTTACCGTGCTTTATTTTGTTTCCATCCTCATCTGTTAAAGAAACTGAACCTTCAACAACAATTTGCCCTTTGGACTTTCTAATAATATTTACTGAATCGTTTTTCATTTAAAAAACAATCTGGGAGTATTTTTTTTATATTCTTTATAAGATTCTAAATGCCCCCATTTCTTATTACCACTTTCTTCCAAAAGTCTAACACCACTTACATAAACTAGTAATAAATATGTAAACAGTGGAGATACTAGAGTTAAATATTGTAATCCAGAAAGTGATGAAATAGACATAATAGAAATTCCTAGCCAGAGCAGTATCTCTCCAAAATAATTTGGATGTCTTGATTTAGCCCAAAGACCTGTATTTATAAACTTATCTTTATTTTCAGCGATTGATCGGAATTTTGATTTTTGATTGTCTGCTATAACCTCAGTTAAAAAACCAAATAAAAATAATCCAAACCCTAAGTATAAATATATATTTGAAACAACACCAATTTCAGTTGAAAGTGCTGTAAGCGCACACAGACTGCACATTGAAACCCACATTCCTTGTAACGACCATGCTAAAAAAAACCTAGTAGGAGATTGCTTAATTTCTTTAAATCTTTTGTCTTCACCTGCTTTTTTTATTCTAAAAAAAAGAAAAGTTCCAAGTCTTACTGCCCAAACAATTATAGCAACTCCCAAAATTAAATTTGTAAAATTTTCTGAGGAATCATATAAAACGTATGATACTGAAAAAATGTAAGTCGAGCTGCCTGCTAAGTCATAAAATTTTTCAGTTCTAAAAAAATATGCTGGAATAAACAGGACCCATTGAATCATAAAAATATAAAGGATTACATTTTTTAATATAGGAATATCAGTCAAAAAAGCTAGTAAATAACAAATTGAAAATGCAGAAATAGAAATCAATAAATGAATCAGTTTTTTTAACATACTTTAAATATACTAAACTTAATTTTTAGTTAATTTTGATATATGCGTTATACATCTATATTATTTTTCTTTTTTATCTGTTTTAGCATAAATGGACAATCAAAAAAAGTTAAAATAATTGACTCTTTATCTTTAGAATCAATACCATTTGCCTCAGTTTATTTTTCTAATAATAATGGACTTATTTCAGATGAAGAGGGTTATTTTGAATTAATTCCAGAACAATTTAATGCAGGTGACACACTGTTTGTTTCATCATTGGGTTTCAAAACAAAAAGAATTCCTTTAAATTTTTTAACAGATAGTATAATTCGCTTGAGACAAGAATCAATTACATTAAAAAATGTTATTGTAACAAATAAACAATTAACGTCTTTAGAAATTATTGAAAAAGTTAAACAAAACTTAGACTCAAACTATAACAGGGAAATCAGCGAACTCAAATTATTTTTTAGACAGGATTATAGCCAGACAAATGAAGAGTTTACTTTAAATAAGTTTAAGTCCTCTATAAAGGATTTAAACAGTGAGGTTATGGACAATATTTTAGACAACCTGCCTAAAAAATCTAAAAGCGAATTGGAAAGTTTGTCCTATTATTATTTAAATAATGAAGTGGATACTCCTAAAATTAAACTAATAAAGTCAAGAAGAACTAGCGATGATAATTCTAGTGATTTATCTAAATCACTTGGAAAAAAACTAGAAGCTTCGTTAAAGGAAAGCCTAAAGTCATCCTCATTTTTTAAAATTAGATCAGGATGGATTCCATTTTCTTTAGACCTAAGTATTAATGGACTCTGGGATATTGACAGTACAGATGTAGATCAGATTAAAAAAATTAAAGATGAAGAAATTAAAAGAAAAGAAAATTTTGCTAAAGGACAAACCGAGAGAATTCGAAACGTTTACAAAAAATCTTTTCTAAATCCGAGCTCAGAACTAAACTTTATTTTAAAATCAAAAAATTATATATTTTCTAAACCTGAATTATTGTACTTAGAAAACGACCTAGTTTATGTAATAAATTGCTTGCCTAAGAAATCAGATAAATTTAAAGCAACGTTATATATTAATTCTGAAGATTTTGCTGTTTTACGTTTAGATTATGAAAATGTAAAGTCCTTATCTAAATTTAAATTATTAGGGATATCGGTTTCTTCTTATTTAGAAAAAGGGAGAATGAGGTTTTCAAAACTTGGCGGCGAAACATATAACTTAAGTTATTTTCAAAGCACAAGAGGAAATACAGTTTCTATTAAAAGGCCTTTTAAAATTATTGAAAAAAACAAAGTGGTGAAAGGACGGAACAAACAAAATCAAATATCAGCAAAATTAAATTTTTCGACAAGATCGATATACAATAAAGAGTTACAAGTTTTTAAAATAAGAAATATAGATTCTAAAGAGTTTCAAGAAATTAATCAAGAAAACCAAGTGCTCCCTGAATATTTAAAAGAATTTAAAACAAATTTTTGGGATGAATTTGAAGATTAGTAAAATAAAAAAGAGCCTCATCTAAGGATGAAGCTCTTTTAAATCAAATAATAAATTATATGTTAATTAGGTAAAATCACTTTATCAATAACATGAATTACGCCATTGTTTGCTTGTACATCTACAGCAATAATTTTACTCACCCTGTTATTACCATCAGTTAGTGTGGCTCCACCTGTTATGTTTGCAGTAATTGGACCCCCTAAAGTATTAAGCTCTAGATTGTCAGATAAATCTGTTGACAAAGCATTAGCTTCTCCAATAACATGGTATGTTAATGTAGCCTTTAATGTAGGCTCATCAATATCACTTAGCGATTGAGCACCAAGCTCAGTTAATAAATTTATAAATGCTTGATCAGTAGGTGCAAAAACAGTAAATGGAGCAGGAGCAGTCCCAACATTTGTACTTAGTATTGAAGCGAAATCAACAGTTAGGTCTTGTCTTGTTAGAGCAATTAGCAAATTAGTAAGTCCTTTATCAGCTTTTGCAAAAGTTACAATTGATGGAATAGGAACTACTCTATCAACAGCGTGAATTACACCGTTTGTAGCATATACATTCCCCTGAGTAATTCTAGACTCTCCGTTTAAAGTAACTCTCATGTTAACTTGTTCTATATGAATAGATAGTGGAGTGCCTGTGGCAGCACTATTAGCAGCTGTCTGAAAATAACCAGTTTCAAAATCACGATACTGAATTAGTCCAGCCATTACATGATTTAAAAGTATTTGTGTTAAAACTTCTTTAGGAACTTCGTCTACATTGCTAAAACCAGCTTCCATTAAAAAACGGCTAAATGCCATATTATTAGGAGCATAAAGAGTGTAATTATCTGTTCCATTAAGAACTCCATCTAAATTTGTTTTTTGTAAAGCATAGGTTAGATAGGAATAATTACTGCTTGTTGCAACGTGTTCATAAATTGTCTTAGGTTGTGTGACATAGTCATCGTCATCATTGTTAGAACAAGATTGAATAGCTAGTGCCAAAAACAACACAGTAAATAATTTTAAATTTTTAATCATATTAATTTTTTAAGTTTACAATTCAAATAAATCAAACAGCGTGCCAAGCAAAAAATTTTTTTTAAAAATATTTTTATCATTTTCAATTTTTTCTCTAGGTTTTTATTTGTATTCACCCGATATTTTAGTTTCAGAGCTTAAGAAAAAATATACCAATCAACATTCAAAGTTTGTTGAAATTGAGGGGATGAATGTTCATTACAGGGATGAAGGAAAGGGTCAAGTTATTGTTTTGTTACATGGTACAGGGGCTTCATTACACACATGGGACAAGTGGACTGAAGAATTGAAAAAAAACTTTAGGGTTATTAGATTAGACTTGCCTGCATATGGCTTAACTGGTCCACACCCAGAAAACAAATATTCGCTTCCAGATTACTCTAATTTTTTAAATTCTTTTGTTGATTCTATCGGGGTTGATGATTTCATTCTTTCAGGCAATTCACTTGGAGGAGCAATTGCATGGTACTACACTACTGAATATCAAAATAAGGTTAAATTATTAAGTCTTTTAGATCCCGGAGGATTTTACAATAAATACAAGCAAAGCCCATTAGTTTTTAGATTAGCTAGAGCTCCAGGAATTAATAAAATTCTCCGTTATGTAACTCCTAGATTTTTTATTAAAAACACTTTAAAAGAAGTGTACTATGATAAAACTAAACTAACCGATAAAAAAATAGACACTTATAGAGATTTGATCTTAAGAGAAAATAATAGAGAATCATTTATTAATCGAACAAACTCTTCGCCAGTTGATTATACCCAAAGATTAAAATCTATTATCATTCCTGCTCAAATTATATGGGGAAACGAAGATGAATGGATTTCTGTTGACAATGCAAAATTATTTAGCGAAGCATTGCCTAATAATAGAGTAGATATAATGAAAGAAACAGGCCATCTTCCAATGGAAGAAAGACCTTATGAAAGTTTAGAGCTGTTTTTAAATTTTATAAATGAGAATTAATGATGTTATCAAAATCTATATTTACTTTTTTTAAAGAACTTAAAGCTAATAACAATAGAGAATGGTTTTTAAAAAACAAACCAACATTTAAACAACACGAAGTTCAAGTCAAAATCTTTGGAGAAGAATTAAAAAACAGATTGAATGAGTTTGACAGTATTGATAGATTCAAATTATTTAGAATATATAGAGACGTTCGTTTTTCCAAAGATAAAACACCTTTTAAAACCCATTTTGGACTCACTTGGCACAGAACTAAGCCATTATATAGAGGAGGGTATTATTTACACATATCACCAGAAAAAAACTTCTTAGCATGTGGATTTTGGGATCCAAACCCTAATGATTTAAAAAGGATAAGAAAGGAATTAGAGCATGACGCAAATGAATTCAGAGATATAATAAATGCTAAAGAATTTTCCTCTGTTTGGGGAGTTTTGGAAGGAAGTGAGCTAAAAACCGCTCCACGAAATTTTGACAAAAACCATCCAGACATTGATTTAATTCGCAAAAAACAATACATCTTCACGATAAATTTCTCCAATAAAGAAATTTGTGAACCTAATTTTGTTAATAGACTAGAGGATGCTTTAATAAAGGTTAAGCCTTTCACGAATTACATGTCTGATGTATTGACAACTGACGAAAATGGAGAATCTCTATTTTAGGTTTTTTAATAGATTGTTTAGACCATATAAAAACCATATTACAACTGCTGCCCACCAAACTTTAAAAAACCAGTCGTTCTTTGTTGTCCCATTTAACTTAAGCCATTCAAAAACTACTCCTTCAATAAATAAGTCAAAGATTAATAAACCAACAAATCCTAAAATCCAAAGTTTAAAAAAACTGTAAGGTTTCACTTTTTAAAAATAACAATTCTTAAAAACATTTACTCTACCGTAACGGATTTGGCTAAATTTCTTGGTTGATCAATATCACAACCCTTTTTATTAGCGATGTGGTATGATAGAAGCTGCAGAGGAATATTAGCTAAAATAGGAGCAATAAGTTCGTCACAATTTGGTATTTCAATAATGTGATCAGCTAATTGTTCAATCTCTTTATCGCCCTCAGAAACAACTGCTATAATTTGTCCCCCACGAGCTTTAATTTCCATTATGTTGCTGACAACCTTATGATAATTTCCCTTTTTAGTCGCAATCACAACTACAGGCATGTTTTCATCGATAAGTGCAATTGGACCATGCTTCATTTCTGCTGCAGGATAACCTTCCGCATGAATGTAAGATATTTCTTTAAGTTTTAAAGCTCCCTCTAAAGCAATTGGAAAATGGTATCCTCTTCCTAAATATAGAAAGTTTGCAGCTCCTAAATAATTTTCAGAAATACCTTCAATTAATGAACTAGATTTTAAAACCTTTTCAATGGTTTTAGGCAATTTATAAAGCTCATTAAGAATCCTTTGATAACGATTGCTTTCAATTGTACCAAGTTTTTCACCTAAAGCAAGCCCCATAAGTAATAGTAAACTTATTTGACAACTAAACGCTTTTGTAGAGGCTACTCCTATTTCAGAACCTGCATGTGTGTATATGCCAGTATGGGTTTCTCTTGCAATTGAAGATCCAACTACATTACAAATCCCATATAAAAAAGCACCCTTTTCTTTGGCCATTTTTATAGCAGCAAGTGTATCAGCGGTTTCTCCAGATTGCGATATTGGGATAACTATATCTCCTTTATTAATAACAGGATTTCTATATCTAAATTCAGAAGCATATTCAACTTCAACAGGAATTCTTAGTAATTCCTCAAAAAAGTATTCTCCTAGTAGACTTGAATGCCATGATGTTCCACATGAAATAAAAATAATTCTGTTAGCAGAAGTAAAATCTTTATAGTGTCTTTTTAGTGAAGAGATAGAAATTTTTTCTTCAGGGGATATTAACCTTCCTCTAAAAGTATCCGTAATTGATTGAGGTTGTTCAAAAATCTCTTTTAACATAAAATGAGCATAACCACCCTTTTCTACATCTTCTATTTCTTGTTTTAACTCTTGAATATATGGATCAATTATTAAGTCTTTTTTGATTTCTCGTAAAGTTAGCCCCTTTTTTAAATTTACAATAGCCATCTCATTATCATTTAAGTAGACACATCTTTTAGTAAACTCTAGAAACGGGGTCGCATCAGAACCAAAATAATATTCAGATTCTCCAACTCCAATAGCTAACGGACTGCCTAGTCTCGCTCCGACAAGTTCTTTTGGATTTGTAGAGTCAAAAGCAACAATAGCATATGCTCCAACAACTTGTTTTAATGCATAGTAAACAGCTTTTCCTAGTTTAACTTTTTTGGACTTTTTAATATCCTCAATCAAATTAACTAGCACCTCTGAATCAGTGTCAGAACTAAATGTATATCCTTTTTTTAAAAGAATTTTTTTTATGGAATTATAGTTTTCAATAATTCCATTATGAACTAGGGAGATTTCACCTGAATTTGAAATGTGAGGATGTGAATTGACTTGATTTGGTGGTCCGTGCGTTGCCCACCTGGTGTGGCCAATTCCAATTCTTCCCTTTTTGTCTTTTTCATTACTGAAAAGATTTTCAAGAGCAGACACTTTACCCTTGCTTTTTTTAATTAGTAATTCGTTATTGTAAATCATTACTCCGGACGAATCGTAACCTCTGTACTCTAATTTTTTTAACCCGTTAATTAAAATATCGTAAACAGGTTTTTCACCAATATATCCGACTATTCCGCACATTAGTTTCTAATTATCATTTGAATCTCATTTTTTTCAAAACCAATTTTTTCATAAAATTCTGAGTTTTTTTCAGAGGAGTTAAGAACTGTTTTGTCACAACTTTTTTCAGATGCAATCCCAATTAATTTTTCAACAAGTTTTTTACCAATACCTTTTCCCCTATAATTTTCATTAACAGCTACATCTTCAATAAGACCAAGTGTTCTTGTAAGTTTTTTTATTATATGTAATGAAGCAACTCCAGTAACAGTATTACTATCAACTGAAACTAAAGTAATAGAAGAGGGGTCGGTAAGATAGGTTGAGTTGATTTCTTTGTCAAAGTTGTTGTTGAACGACTTTTTCCAAATTTCAATAACTTGACTAAAATCAGCATTTTCTAACTCTCTTATTTTCATAAAAAAAGCGAAAATAGTAAATTAATCTATAATATTAGATTATTTGTCTATTAAATTAGACGATTAGTCAGTAACATCCATTTGCTTGATATAAAGATTTACAGTGAGTGCTATATCGTCAAGAATCAATTTATCGCCCAAGTTTTCAAAAAAGGTGCCTGAACCGTATTGAACATCATATTTACTTCTATCAAAAACTAAATTTGAAACAAATCCACCTGCTTCACTTTCTAACTCAAATTGGATAGGATGAGTGATGTCTTTTATTGTTAATGTTCCGTCGACTAAATAACCTTTTTCAGTTTTTTTCGAAGACAATATTGTAAGTTTAGATTTTTTATGTGTTTTAACTGAGAAAAAATCGTCAGATTTTAAATGGCCCTCTAATCTATCTTTACTGCTACCGGATAAATCTTCTACATTTAATGAATTCATATCTACTATAAAATAACCGCTGCATAGGCTTGGGTTACCTTGATTGTCTTGATCGCAAAAAATTAATTCGCCTTTTTCAAAAGTTAAAGAACCATAATGCTGGCTTCCAGTAATTTTTTCTCCAATCCATTTTAAGGAACTGCTTTCAGTATCAATTATCACAGTTGCTTTTTTATCAGTTTGTGCTGTTAAAGAAAAACATACTAGACTAAATAGTAAAATAAGTGTATTAAAAATTTTCATGTTTTATTTAAATTTAAATAGTTTGATAAATTTTGGGACTAACTGCCTCTTCCAGTTTTTCTAACACCACCGGATTTGGCATTACTAGATTTGTTTTTAAAGTTTTGTTTAACTCCTTTTTTATTTGGAGCTTGTTTTTCCATTCTATTTCCAAAAAATTTACTTCCCATAGTTTTAAATTTTAAATATTAATTTCAAATATTATGCCAATAATTGTTCAAAAAACCCTCCGATTTTTTTTTCTTTATCAACAAAGTGGATTTCTAAAATCCAATTTTTTTTCTCACCTTTTTTATTCAAATCAAACATATTAGAATGATTTTCGGGGTGAATGTAATTAGTTTTGTCTTCTTTTTCAAGTTTTTCGTGAGGATATTGTCCTATTATGTGACCTGCAATTTCTCCGCCAAACTCCCATCCGTATTTTTTAGCTAACCCATTACAGTAGCTATATAATTGTGCCCCAGTTATTTTTGTCTTTGAGTTAAAATGTTTTTTGCCCTCATACCAAGCCTTTTCAATATCATTCTTTAATTTTTTTTTCAAAGGGTTGTTTCCAACAACATAAGTTCTTCCAAAATCCGCTTCCCATTCTTCGAATATAGGACCAAAATCTAGAAATAATATGTCATCTTTTTTTAAAATCAAATTTTCTGGATTTTCATTATAAGGATATAAAGTGTTTTCCCCACACCTTACTATTCTTTTATGCCAGTATTTTTTTATTCCAAACATGTTAAATGCTAAGTCGAAAATCAATTCATTTATTTTGTTTTCAGAATTTCCAGCAATAAGAATATTTTTATTTTCTATTTCGTTAAATAATTGTTGAGCCTTTTGTTCTGCCTCAACTAAATTTTTCAGCGTTAAATCCATTAATTAAATATAACTAAATTGTATTATCAATTTTATATTAAATTTTATGAAAAAAGTAATTTTTCTTCTTTTATTTTTTGTCAACTTAAATGCACAAAATTCAATTTTAAATATTGGTCATCGTGGCGCAAAAGGTCATGTAGCCGAGAACACTATTGCGTCAATTAAAAAGGCTATTGAGTTAGGCGCTGACGGGATTGAGATTGATGTTTTTCGCTGTTTAACTGGAGAGATAGTTTTGTTTCATGATAAGACATTAAACAATTTAACCAATGGAACGGGTTATATTGAAGAAAAATCTCTTTCAGAACTAAAAGAGTTAAATATTTTAGGATCTAAACATTCAATTCCAACCCTTGATGAAGTTTTTAAATCGATTGGTAAAGAAGTGTTTTTAAACATCGAATTAAAAGGGTCTAATACTTCAAAAGGATCTTTAGAGATAGTTAATAAATATGTTAAATTAGGGAAAATCAATCTGTCAAATATATTGTTTTCAAGCTTTAATTGGGATGAATTATCTAAATTAAGAAACTTAGACAGTGATGTAAAAATAGCACTTATTACTGAGGAAGATCCTCTGAAAGCCATCTCTCCTGCTTTAACTTTAAATGCGATTGCAATTAATCCTAATTATAAGACATTAAATCAGAAAAATGTTAAAAAAATATTTAGTTCAGGGCTTAAAATATATACTTGGACAGTAAATAATAAATTAGATATAATTAAAGTTAAAAGCCTAAAGGTTGACGGTATAATTACAGATTTTCCAGAGAAGATTTAACATCAATTTTAAATAAACTTGATAATAGCATTATAGGTTGCCATCTTTTTGACTTATTACAATAAATTTTATGACTAGTACTTTTAGGCTCCATTAATTTACCACTGATGGCATTATCAATAATTTCTTGTTTAGAGTATTTTTCTGTTTTATTTGTGACAATACTTTTAGAAAAGTAATCAATTTTAGTTACAGGAATTTTTTTAAAGCCAAGCTTTTTAAGGGTAAAATACCTGTGATGACCATCAATTATAACCATTGTTTTAGAGCAGCATAAAATAGAAGAGATTATAATATAATCCTCAAATGATTTTAAAAAATTGGTTAGTGTTGACGAATTTTTTTTAATTGTTTTCTCGTGAGGAAAAAGGAGATTAGTATCTACTAGCTCTAGACTTTTGATTATAGTGTTATCAAAACCTATTGAATACATTTTTAGTAATAAGTGTAATAAGCTACTGCAACAGCAGTTATTACAAGTGCAATTATGGCAACAGTCATTACGCCATAAACGTTATTAGAAATAAGAAAATCAAATTTATTTTTCATAAAATTTTTTTGTAAAAGTACTAAATATCTTTTAACGCTTGTTTTAAATCGTCAATAATATCATTGGCATTTTCAATACCTACACTCAGCCTAATTAGACCTTTATTAATTCCTATTTCTTCTTTTATATTGTCAGGTACATCTGCATGAGTCATTGAGTGAGGATGTTGAGCTAAACTTTCGTTACTACCAAGACTAACAGCTAGTTTTATAAGCTTTAGTTTGTTTAAAACATTGAACGCTTCTTTTTCACCTCCAAAGACTTCAAAACTTATCATAGCTCCAGCTCCATTGCACTGTTTTTTGAAAATTTCATTTTGTGTTTCTCCCATAGATTCAATGCCAGGGAATGAAACAGTTTTTACAGTTTCTTGGTTTAATAAAAACTCAACTACTTTTTCTGCATTTTCACCTTGTTTAGACATTCTTAAATGTAAAGTTTCTAGACTTCTAGTTAAAAGCCAAGCGGTATAAGGAGCGATCATACTCCCTAAAAAAGTTCTAAGTGTTTTGATTGGTGTAATAGCTTGCTCTTTTCCCATAACACATCCTGCAATTACATCACTATGTCCATTTAAAAACTTTGTTGCAGAATAGCAGACAATATCCACCCCAAAATCTAAAGGCTTTTGCCACAAAGGACCTAAGTAAGTATTGTCCATTACCAGCACAACATTATTATTACCAGGCTCAGAGGAAATAATTGATTTAAGCCTCTGTAGACTTTCTAAATCAAATAATGAGTTTGTTGGATTGGCAGGAGATTCAAAGTAAATCATTTTAACTGGCCCAGAAAACTCCTCAGATTTAAGTTGTTTTAGTATTTTTTCGTTTTTTGTAGTAGAAGAAAATGGCAAAACTTTAACCCCCAAATCCTTTAAAAAATGTGTTATAAAATGGTGAGTTCCGCCATAAACCGGATTACCATAAATTAAAACATCTCCGGGTTTCAGATAGGTAAGCATTGTAGTTGATATAGCACTCATTCCGCTTTCAAATGCTGCTGAAGATTCGCTTCCTTCAAGTATTGCAAGTCTTTCTTCAAGAATTTGCATATTGGGATTGTTGAGTCTGGAATAAATTAGACCTATTTCTTCTTTTGCGTTTAGTTCAGATTTTCCATAAGCAACTTCGAAAAAACGCTTTCCTTCTTCTGCTGTTTTGAATACGAAAGTTGAAGTTTGAAAAATAGGTGGCTTTACTGAGCCTTCACTCCACTCAGGGGTGTAGCCGTAGCTCATCATGTGTGATTCTTTGTGCACTTTTTTTTTCTAAGTTAACTATAATCTTTTGGAAATTTTATTAAACTTAATTTCATTTAAATCGCTAATGACAATATTGGCGTTATCGTAATTTTGATTTTTTGAATTAAAACTGTTGTAACCTACACAATATATTCCTGCAGATTTAGCTGCTTTGATTCCGTTTGTAGAATCTTCAATAACAATACACTCTTCCTTATTGTATCCTGTAAGTTTAGCTGCTTTTAAAAATATTTCAGGGTTTGGTTTTGATTCTTTGAGATCAGCACCACTTATTTTTGATTTAAAGTATTTATTCAAATCAAATTTTTGAAAAATTCTGTCAATGTTTGTCATTGATGCTGAAGAAGCTAAAACTAGAATTATGTTATTTTCGAAATAATCTTGAATTAACTCTAATGCTCCATCAATCATTTTAAACGAAATGTCATTGTCAAAAATATTTTTGAAGTGTTTTCGTTTGGAAATAACTAATGCACTAGGATCAGTATTTAATTTGAATATTTTGCACAATTGTTTACAAATGGAATGTGTTGATTGACCAGTAAAAGATTCGTACAAACTATTTGAAACATCTAATTGAAATTCTTTAAACATTTTTTTATAAGCTAAATGGTGTAAAGGCTCGCTATTTACAATAACGCCATCCATATCAAAGATTACGGCTCTTAACATACTTTAAAGAATGTTTTATTATATTTATGGTAATTAATTAAAAATAAAATTACAATGAAAAAATTATTATTTACACTATTTACATTTATTACTTTTAGTATTTCTGCTCAACAGATGGCATTTAATACAATAAACATTACTGCAGAACCTAATTCACAAGACGATTTGGTTGAACTTTTTAATGAATTTTATGCTGATGCAAAATTTAAATCTGGCGGTATTCTTCTTGAGCGATTAAGACATGGCCGTCACGACGGAAGGACTCACAGACTTGTTTGGATTTGGGAGTTAAACAATGGAGGAAGAGTTGAAGGTGATATGAAAGAATTTGAAAATGATGCTTTTTGGGCACAGTTTAGTAATCATGTTGAAAGCTGGGGGACAGCTAAAGCTGGTAGAATTATGAGCTGGCAAGAAGGAGATGTTAAAGAATTCCCATGGGGGCACATTTGGGATATCTCACCAAAAGATCCTGTAGCTTTTAAAAAAGCACACGATAAAATAGTTAAATCTGCTTCTGATGTTTTTGAAAACAGAGTTGTAGGTTTTGGCACATACGATATTAATAGACCAAATGGCGCTTCACATTGGGTAGTTATTGGTGGTACAGGTTTAAATGGACATTTAAGTATGCATCAGGATCTTGAAGAAAACTACTCAAAAGCAATGAACGATTATTTTATAAATAGAGGAGAGGTTGAACATGTTCAAGATTTTATAGTAGAAGTATTAGCAAGATATTGATATACAATATTTAATAATAAAAAAAGGGGATACTAACTTTAATATCCCCTTTTTTTTGGTTTAAAATATAATTTAGAATGAAGCGTAGTCAGAGTTAGGGAATAAAGGAGTTAACCCTTTTTCTCCACCAACACAAAGCGCAACTACTTGTTGGGCCAATTTACTTTCATCTGCATTAAATCTCCAATCAAGATATTTTTGATAGTGATCATATGATGCCCAATTTCCGTAAACATAATAGGTGTTAGTATCATCGTTAAAAAATGCTTCTAAAGACATACAACCGTCATAATCTCTAGTTGTTTGTAATCCATCTGGAGTATTAAGTAAATCAATCATAGCTTGTTTTTTACCTGGCTTAACTTTAAGCTTTACAAGCACAGGAGTTTTTGTTCCAACAGCCTGCATCATACCACCAATATCAAAAAAATCGCCTTGTGTGATTACCTTTCCTTCATCATCGAAATTAAAATACCAGTATCCTTTTAAATTAACTTCTTTTCCTGTAATTGAGTTTTTCCCAGTCCAAGTGCCATAAGTTCTAACACTTCCGTCTAATTTACCTTCTGGATTTGATCCAGGAAGCCACACATTAGCAGTGTATAGAATGTCTTCATAACCGTCATGATATCCTTTCATCATGGCAGCGTAAGTATCGTAATTTCCTGGCTCAGAGTCATACATAGGAGTGATAAGCTC
>Ga0213869_10000755_pt1 | contig 25214 bp, 25 predicted proteins | sample PICome_10_FD_160083 | JGI IMG/M metagenome (GOLD analysis project Ga0213869, IMG submission 160083) | Coastal seawater microbial communities near Pivers Island, North Carolina, United States - PICO132 | ecosystem: Environmental > Aquatic > Marine > Coastal | place: USA: North Carolina...
GCAATCGCCTCCAATCAGGCAATCGCTGCCTGTATCAGCCGCGGCCTACAAGCGGTTGGCCTGCCGGAAAATATTGTTCAGGTTATCAATACCACTGACCGCGCTGCGGTGGGTGAGCTGATCACCATGCCTGACTATGTGGATGTGATTGTTCCCCGTGGCGGCAAGGGGCTGATTGAACGTATCAGCGCCGATGCCCGAGTACCGGTGATTAAACATTTGGATGGCAACTGCCATGTCTATATTGACGACGATGCCGACCTGGAAAAAGCTCTGGCTATTGCACTAAATGCCAAGACTCACAGATACGGTGTCTGCAATGCGATGGAATCCTTATTGGTGGCCCGATCAATTGCCGCCCAGATCCTGCCGAAACTGGCTGCACTCTACGCCGAAAAAGGCGTGGAACTGCGCGGCTGCGAAAAGACCTGTGCGATTATTCCACAAGCCAAAGCTGCCACCGAACAGGATTGGTACGAAGAGTACCTGGCTCCTGTTCTGGCGATCAAAGTGGTCGATGGACTGGATCAGGCGATTGAGCATATTAACAAGTACAGCTCCCAGCACACCGAATCTATCATCACTGAAAACACTGCCCACGCTGAGCGCTTTATGCGCGAAGTGGATTCCAGCTCGGTGATGCACAATGCCTCGACACGATTTGCCGATGGTTTTGAATATGGTCTGGGCGCCGAGATCGGCATTTCCACCGACAAGATTCACGCCCGCGGGCCTGTGGGTCTCGAGGGTCTAACCAGCCAGAAATGGGTGGTCTATGGCGACGGGCAGATCCGTCAATAATATGTCGGTCGCTATCTTTGGGGGTACTTTTAACCCGGTTCACAATGGCCATCTTAGAATTGCCATAGAGCTTGCGGAACTGCTTGAGGTCGATAGCCTGCGGATGATTCCCTGTGCGCTGCCCGCCCACCGTGAAGCACCCAGCGCCTCCCCAGAGCAGCGTCTGGAGATGCTTAAACTGGGCATTGGCGAACAACCCCAGCTGCTCGCCGACGATATTGAGCTGTGCCGCGATGGCCCCAGCTATACCATCGATACCCTGCGTGCCATAAGGGCGCAGATTGGTGACAGCACAGCGCTCTATCTCTGTGTCGGCATGGATGTGCTGGCATCGCTGGATAGCTGGCGTGACTGGCAACAGCTGACTGATTATTGCCATCTAGTGGTCTCTTCGCGACCCGGTTATCAACTCCCGCAATCCGGGCTACTAGCGGAATGGATCAGCGCGCGACTCTGTGACGACTTACCGACACTAAAAAAATCCAGCGCTGGTAAACTGCACCTTTGCAATCTGACCATGCTGGGAATTTCATCCACTGCGATACGCCATAAAATCAGCATCGGAGAAAAGATCGACTATCTGACCCCGACAGCAGTGGTTAACTGTATTCAACAACAACACCTATATGAGTAATCTGTTTATATGTCCCAATCATTAAAAGAAATTGTTATCTCGGCGCTGGAAGACGTTAAGGCGGAAAATATTACCTCACTGGACGTACGCGAGCTGACTGGCGTAATGGACACCATGGTTGTCGCCAGCGGTAATTCAAACCGCCAGGTGAAATCACTGGCCAACAATGTTGCCGTCGAAGGCAAGAACGCCGGTTTCGAACTGCTTGGCGTTGAGGGTGATGACACCGCAGAGTGGATTCTGGTCGATTTTGGCGATGTGATTGTGCACGTTATGTTGCCGGCAACACGCGCCTTTTACGACCTTGAGAAACTCTGGTCAGTGCGCCCCGGGGATTTTCCCGAGAACGCTGATGACGAGCAAAATTTGCTCGGCGACCTGACGTAGAAACAACTTAGAAAGATGAAACTTAAGCTACTTGCCGTCGGAACGCGTATGCCCAGCTGGGTAGAGGCTGGTTGTAACGAGTACAGCAAACGCATGCCGCCGGAGTTGCGCATTGAGACTATCGAAATAGCACTGGGCGCGCGGGGTAAAAACCAGCCCGCCAGCAAAGCTATTGAGAAAGAGAGTCAGGCTCTACTAAAAGCCATAGGCTCCCAGGACTTTGTCGTTGCCCTGGATGTGATTGGGCGCTCATTGAGCACCGAGCAGCTGGCGAGTAAATTGGCCGACTGGCAGATGGATGGGCGCGATATCTGTCTGGTTATCGGCGGTCCGGATGGACTCTCAAAAGAATGCTTAGCCCGCGCAGATATGCGCTGGTCACTCTCCGACCTGACACTGCCTCACCCGCTGGTGCGCATAGTGTTGATGGAGCAGATGTACAGGGCATGGACAATCAATGCCAACCATCCCTATCATCGCAGTTGATAAGGAAACTCTAGATAATGGGCAGAGATAGTGAACAGATAGTATGAAGGATGGCGCAGCTTTTTCAGATCCGGCTCGTGAACGCATAATGTTCGCCCGCAGGCTGCTGCTCACCGCAGTGGGAACCCTGCTACTAACAGCTGTACTTATCACCCGCTATTTTGATTTACAGATCTCCCGCTACGAAAATTTTGCCACCCAGTCCAACAACAACCGAGTACTGGTTCGGCCCGTTGCACCTTCCCGCGGACTGATCTTCGACCGCAACAGCAGACTGATTGCCGACAATCGCCCCAGCTACAACCTGACCATTGTGCCCGAACGCAGTGAGGATTTGGAAAAACTGCTCGCCGATCTAGGCGATATTATCAGTATCTCTGAACGCGACATTCAACTCTTCCGCAAGCGTCTGAAACAGCGACGCCCCTTTGAACAGACTAGCCTGCGTTTCAATCTCAGTGAAGAGGAGCGCGCAGCGCTCGCCGTCAATGGCCACCGACTGCTGGGCGCGGAGACCTCTGCGCGACTCAAGCGCTTCTATCCCGATGGCGAACTGTTCTCCCATGTGATCGGCTATGTGGGGCGCATCAATGAACGCGAGAGCAAGACAATTGAAGCGGTTAAATACAGTGGTACCGATTCGATAGGCAAAATTGGCCTGGAAAAATTCTATGAACAGCAGCTGCTCGGGGACGTTGGCAGTGAGCAGGTCGAGACCAATGCCCTGGGTCGGGTAACCCGAGTCCTGGATAAAACCGGTGCCGTATCCGGCGACAACCTGACCCTCTATCTCGACAGCAACCTGCAACAGATTGGCCTCGATGCATTTAAAGACAAGCGCGGCGCCCTAGTCGCTATCGAAATTGAAACCGGCGGTGTTCTGGCGATGATCAGCGCGCCCAGCTATGACCCCAACCTGTTTGTCTCCGGGATCAGCCAGAAAAATTACGATAGCCTGCTCTACTCTAAGGACCGGCCACTGTTTGATCGCGCGATTCGCGGCCAGTATCCCCCCGGCTCCACGATCAAACCGATGTTTGGACTTATCGGACTGGAACACAACGTAGTCACGCCCAGCTACAAAATTAAGGACAACGGCTATTTCTATTTCAAAGGAATTGAGAGGCCATGGCGGGATCATAATTTTGCTCGCGGTGGTCACGGCGACGGGGTTGACCTGGCCAAGGCAATTATCGAGTCCTGCAATATCTATTTTTACGGCCTCGGGGTTAAGACCGGCATTGATCTGCTCTCAAACTATGGTTCCCAGTTCGGTCTCGGTTCCACAACAGGTATTGACCTGCCCGGCGAAAAGCGCGGCATTATGCCAAACAGAGCCTGGAAAAAAGGCGCTCGCGGGCAGAGTTGGTTTAACGGCGACACCATCAATACCAGTATTGGCCAGGGCTTTATGCTCGCCACGCCTCTTCAGCTGGCGGTGATGTCGGCGCGCATTGCCAGTCGCGGCGAAGTGCGGACACCGCAGTTGGTTAAAGCCATTAATGGCCAACAGCAGCCAATTCTTGAAGCCGAAAAAGATATTAAAATCAGTGACAAACACTGGGACTATGTCCACCGGGCAATGAAGAATGTTGTGCACAGCAGTCGCGGTACCGCGCGCAGTATCAATAGTGGCTTAACCTATAAGATTGCCGGTAAAACCGGCACCGCACAGGCCATCAGTATCGATGCCGAAGACAAATACGACAGCACCAAAATCGCCGAACGGCAGTGGGATCACGCGCTGTTTATCGCCTTTGCACCGGCAGATGATCCAAAGATTGCGGTTGGATTAATTGTTGAGAATGGGGAACATGGCGGCTCTGCCGCAGCGCCAATCGCGCGGGCAGTTATGGATGCCTATATGCAGTCAAACTCATCGACAGCTGTAGCGAAAAATCAGGAGCCATAACCGACTATGCACAGAAATGATTTTGTTCGTCAGCTAAGCAGCCCCGGTGGTGACCGCAGGCCCTCACGCATTTTAAATATAGATTTCCCGCTGCTGCTGATTCTAATGGCGCTCTGCAGCATCGGCCTGGCAGTGCTCTACAGCGCCAGCGCTGAAAGTATTTTCTATGTAAAACGCCAGGCGACATTTATGTTAATCGGCCTGTTCGCAATGATTGCCATCGCCCAGTTTCAGCCGCGCCTCTGGGAGCGCTGGTCAATTCTTATCTATCTCTGCGGTCTATTATCACTGGTCGCCGTGCTGTTTTTTGGGGTTGGCGCAAAGGGCGCGCAGCGCTGGCTGGATCTCGGCATAACCAGATTCCAACCCTCGGAATTAATGAAAATTGCCGTGCCCATGGCCCTGGCATCCTATCTCGGAAAACGCCATCTGCCACCGCGTTTTAAACATGTCTCTATCGCCGTTATCGCCACTTTAATCCCGGTTTTACTCGTCGCCAGGCAACCTGATTTAGGCACCTCATTAATTATTTTTTCATCCGGTTTTTTCGCCCTGTTCTTGGCCGGACTCGGCCTGCGCTACCTGCTCTTCACAGCCCTGCTAGCGATAGCAGCCCTACCCACCATGTGGTTCTATGTCATGCTCGACTACCAAAAACAGCGAGTACTGACCCTGCTTTCTCCCGAGCAAGACAAGCTCGGGGCCGGCTGGAACATTATGCAGTCAACCACAGCTATTGGCTCTGGCGGCCTCAGCGGGAAAGGCTGGACCCAGGGCACCCAGTCACAACTTAATTTTCTGCCCGAGAGTCATACAGACTTTATTATCGCCGTACTGGCTGAAGAGTTCGGGCTGATAGGAGTACTGGGTATGCTGTTGTTATACCTGTTGCTGATAGGACGCTGCATGATAATCGCCCTCAACGCCCAATCGATGTTTGGCCGCATCATGGCCGGCACTATAAGCCTGACATTTTTTGTTTATATTTTTGTGAATATGGGTATGGTTTCAGGTATCTTGCCAGTAGTTGGAGCACCGCTGCCATTTATCAGTTATGGCGGCACAGCAATTGTGACTCTGTTTCTCGGATTTGGTATCCTGATGGCCATCAGCACTGAGCCGAAACGGATTTAGGAATAAAACTTTGAATATACGCCTTAACAAATTTTTTACAGCACCTTTAATCGGCCCATTATTCGCTATTGGAATTCTCGCCTCTGGCATTTCCTCCAGCAGTTATGCAGATTACTCGACCCATCCGGAAGCCGCCGAATTTATCGACCTTATGGTGGACAAACACCAGTTTAAGCGCGACGAGATTATCGGCTGGCTAAAGGTTGCCGAGCATCAGACATCCATCGTTAAAGCGATGAGTCGACCCGCCGAAAAAGTCAAACCCTGGTATCAATACCGCAAACATTTTATCTCTGAAAGGCGCATTAAAGGCGGGGTAAAGTTCTGGCAGGAGAATAAAGAGACCCTGGAAAGAGCCCAGCGTGAACTGGGTGTTGAGCCAGCCATAATCGTCAGCATTATTGGCGTCGAAACCAACTATGGCAGCAATACCGGCAGCTACAAAGTGGTTGATGCCCTGGCAACACTGGCCTTTGATTACTATACCTACACCGAAAAACGCGCCTCGCGAAAGCGCTTTTTCACCGCCGAACTGGAAAATCTTTTTCTGCTCGCCCGCGAGCAAAAGCAAAACCCTGTTGAGCTAAAAGGCTCCTACGCCGGCGCCATGGGTCTCGGTCAGTTTATGCCCAGCAGTTATCGCAACTACGCGGTTGATTTTGACAATGATCAGTTTGCCAATATCTGGACAAACCCCACCGATGCGATTGGCAGCGTGGCAAATTATTTCTCCAGACATGGCTGGAAGCAGGGGGAAGCGGTGGCGATGCGCGCTAATATCAACAGCGACCCCGCCGAAGAGAGCCTCAATAAACTCCATCGCCCCAAGGCGACGCTGGCAGAATTAAACAGCCAAGGTTATACAACGATTGAGCAATTCCCCGCCGATACCAAAGCCCTGCCGATGCGCTTTCAGGCCAAATATGGCAATGAGTACTGGCTGGGATTACATAATTTTTACGTGATCAGCCGTTATAACCCGCGCACCAAATATGCCATGGCAGTCTATCAACTGAGTGAACTAATTCAGGAACGCAACTGTGCGCAGTCCACTGATTGTTAAAGCATTTACAGCTAAAGCATTATCAAGGTATTCCAGCCGGCTAATTTTTGCGCTGGCACTATCAGGTTTGTTTGGCTGTAGCTCCTCACAGTTTATGGTAGAGAAAGATGGCGCCGGCAAACGCATAGATACCAGCGCTATCCCAAATGCGACACCCAAGCCTGAAGTAGTCACCAAAGCTGGCAATAAAAGCCCCTACGAAGTATTTGGTAAAACTTACAGGGTGTTGCCCAGCAATAAAGACTACAAGGAGTCCGGTGTCGCCTCCTGGTACGGCACCAAATTTCACGGCCGACTGACCTCGAACGGGGAAGTTTATAATATGTACGGCATGACCGCCGCCCATAAAAGCCTGCCGATACCCTCCTATGCTAGGGTAACCAATACAGAAAACGGTCGCTCAATTGTAGTAAGGATTAATGATCGCGGTCCATTTCACGACGAACGCCTGATTGATCTCTCCTATGTCGGCGCCATGAAGCTGGGTTATGCGGATAAGGGCACTGCCAGGGTTTTAGTCGAGGCCATAGATACAACCCCTAAACCAGGCCCCACACCCATCACAGTCACGCCATCAAAACCCGCGCCACAAACCCTGATTGCCAAAGCTGGAAGTGCCGACACTGGTCAGTATCTACAGGTGGGCGCATTTACTAATATGGCCACTGCGCAACAGCTTCAAAACAAAATTCGCAGCCTGACCAGCCAGCCGATTATCTTGCGTACCCAGGATAAACTGCACAAACTGTGGATTGGGCCAATTGCCGACAATATCGAGCTATTAAGCATTAAAGCCATGCTGAAAAAAACCGCCAACCTGAGTACTTTCTCGGTTACTCCCTAGCCAAATCCATAACCAGAACCATAACCAGAACCATAGCCAGATCCCTGGGCGTCAACCTGCAGCCTGTGGATCGAAAAAATTTAGCTGTTAGTCTGTTATCTCGGGCGGACAATCCCTGCATTCAAGTGATAAACTATCGACCGCTTAAATTCAAAACATGTCGTGGTCTACTATGCAGAAAATATGGCTGATAAATTGCCTGAAAAAATGGATTTTACCCTCTATCTCCTCGGCTCTGCTTGTGCTGACTCTATCTTCAGCACAGGCCCAGCAGCTTATTCCAGCCGCGCCGCAACTTGCCGCTAAATCCTGGATTCTGGTCGACGCGGAAACCGGTCATATCATTATTGAAAATAATGCCGACCTACAGCTGCCTCCCGCCAGCCTGGTGAAGATGATGACCACCTATATAGTCTCCAATGAGATAGCTGAGGGACGAGTTAAAAAAGATGACATGGTGTTAATCAGTGATAATGCCTGGGAGAAAGGTGGCGCGAAAACGGATGGTTCAACCATGTTCCTCAGCCCGCGTACCAGAGTGCCGGTTATCGATCTGATGCGCGGTGTGATTATCCAGTCCGGCAACGATGCCTCTATCGCCCTGGCTGAACATATCAGCGGCGATGAAGATGCCTTTACCGACAGCATGAACCAACAGGCAGCCCTGTTGGGTATGACCGGCACAGAGTACTTTAATGCAACCGGGCTGCCCTATGAGGGCATGGTCTCTACAGCGCGGGATCAATCGATTCTGGCGCGGGCAATTATTCAGGAACATCCTGAGCACTACAGCATCTACTCGGAAAAATATTTTAAGCACAACAATATTAACCAGCCCAACAGAAATAGGCTGCTGTGGCGCGATAGCAGCGTTGACGGCCTGAAAACTGGCCATACCGAAGAAGCCGGTTACTGCCTGGTCGCCTCGGCGAAACGCAAGGGTATGCGACTTATTTCAGTGGTAATGGGTGCCGCCAGCGACAAGACCAGAGCCAGCCAATCGCAGAAGTTACTCTCCTATGGTTTCCGTTATTTCAACACCAAAACTATCTACGCTGTCGGCGATATTATTAAAGAGAATGCCAAAGTCTGGTATGGCGAAGATGAGTTTCTCAACCTGACCATTAGCGACAATGTCACTCTTACATTGGCCCGCGGTGCAGAGAAGAAACTCGAAGCGAATATTCTTATTGATGAGCGAATTAAGGCACCGATTGTTATCGGCCAGGAACTGGGTCGACTGCAGGTCTCTCTAGAGGGTGAAATACTGGTCGATACGCCTCTGGTTGCCACAGCTGCGGTCGAGCAATCCGGTCTGTTTTCCCGCTTTGTCGACTGGATTGTGCTGACGATTACCCAACTATTATCCTAATTAACTTTTTATAGAATTTATTTCACACAATTTACTTTATACCGAGCGATGCCTGTGAGCGAACAAGAAGCCCCACAAATAGAATTTCCCTGCGAATATCCAATCAAGGTATTGGGAGCCGCACATCCGGAACTGAACGCACATGTGCTCAGTGTTATGGAAACCCATGCACCGGGCTTTGATCAGGCAAAGATTACCATTCGCGACAGCAGCAAAGGTAGCTGGCAATCGATTACTGTGGTGATCACCGCCACCGGAAAACCTCAGCTCGAGGTTATTTTCGCAGCACTGAAAACCAGCGCTCGGGTCAAGATGGTGCTCTAATGCACAGCACCACACCGCTTATAGTTCGCTATCTTGGCACTCAGGATTACAGTGATACTTTCGCCGCCATGAAACGCTTTAATGAGCAGCGCGACGCCTCTACTGCCGATGAGATATGGATACTCGAACACCACCCGGTTTTCACCCAGGGTCAGGCGGGCAAAGAAGAATATATTCTTCTCCCCGGTGACATTCCAGTGGTTAAAAGTGATCGCGGCGGCCATGTTACCTACCATGGACCCGGTCAAATAACCGCCTATGTGCTAGTCGACCTAAAGCGTTTAAAACTTGGCGTGCGGGATCTGGTCAGCCTGATTGAGCAGGCACTGGTGGATACACTGCAGCACTGGCAGATCAGTGCAGCGCCGCGCCGCGATGCCCCGGGCGTCTACACAGATAATGGCGACAAAATCGCCTCTCTGGGTCTGCGTATCCGCAAAGGCTGTAGCTACCACGGGTTAAATTTTAATGTTGCTATGGATCTGTCCCCCTGGCAGCGGATTAATCCCTGCGGTCTCGGCGTGGCCATGACCCAGGTGGCTGATCTAATTGACAGTCCGCCGAGTATTGAACAGGTAATGCACCAATTGGCCGACAATTTAACCGCGGGACTCGGTTATAATGGCCACCAGATTGGCCCTGAAAGCTCTGTTTTGAATAGCTATCTTAAATAGCCGTATTGAATAAATTTATATAAGGAATCCCATGTCTTCAGAATCTGTAACACCTCCACAACGCACCCGTCGCCTGCAACAGGGCGAAAAGCTGCGCAGTGCCGACAAGGTGGAGCGGATTCCAGTCAAGGTTATTCCCACCACCGAGATACAACGCAAACCCGAGTGGATGCGCATCCGCCTGTCTGCTTCACCCAAGGTGCAGCAGATCAAAAACATCCTTCGCGAGCATAAGATGGCGACAGTCTGCGAAGAAGCTGCCTGCCCTAACCTGCATGAATGTTTTAGCAATGGTACGGCGACATTTATGATTATGGGTGAGATCTGCACCAGACGCTGCCCGTTCTGCGATGTCGGCCACGGTAAGCCCAATCCGCTGGATATTGAAGAACCGAAGAATCTGGCCAAAGCTATCCATGAGATGGGCCTGAGCTATGTGGTAATCACCTCGGTGGATCGCGATGATCTGCGCGATGGCGGCGCCCAGCATTTTGCCGACTGTATTCGCGAGGCAAAAATTCTTACCCCAGAACTTAAAGTTGAAGTTCTGGTTCCCGACTTCCGCGGTCGTATGGCCCCCGCTCTGGACATTCTTAGCGAGACGCCACCGGATGTGTTTAATCACAATATGGAAACTATCCCGCGTCTTTATCGCGAGGCGCGCCCAGGCGCAAACTATGAGTGGTCGCTAAAATTGCTCAAGGATTACAAAGCCCGCAATCCTAATGTGCCCACCAAGTCTGGCCTGATGGTTGGTCTGGGTGAAACCAAGGATGAGTTGCTGAGAACACTGGATGATCTGCGCGCCCACGATGTGGATATGCTGACGGTGGGACAGTATCTCCAGCCTTCACCAAGCCACCTTGCGGTTGATCGATTTGTCCATCCAGATGAGTTTGCCGAGTACACAGAATATGCCGAGAGCATCGGCTTTAGCCAGGCGGCTTGCGGGCCACTGGTGCGCTCCAGCTATCATGCCGACAAGCAGGCGCGCGGCGAAGATATTAGCTAGTCCTTGTCGTCTACCCAGACTTCGCGCAACGGCTCACCAAAATCATCGTAGATCACTTTCTTGCGCCGACGCTTAAACGTTGGCTTCGGTTTTGGTTTTGGTTTGGTAGATTTCTTCTTGCGACTATCTACCGCCGAGACAACATCATTGATATAGGTTCTGGTCTGGCGCGGCTGGTTGCTGACAAACACCGACTTGGCCCTGGGCTTATCCGCCGGCTCGCCGGTCTCGCCGCGCTCGTGCTTTTTAATCTCGCCGCCACGGGAGAGAAATTCTTCCGTTTTGCGCTGAATATCGCCACGAATGCTTTTTTTACTGGAACGCTCAACCACAATAGAAAACCAAATTTTGATTCATTCACCAGTCTACCAGTGACCAACTGACTTGCCCACTAGTGTTACAACTTATCGAAGGTTACAACTTGTGGAAAGTTATGACTTATCGAACAGATCCAGTTGAATAGCCCGCCCGGGTTCACCGGCATCAATAAAACGCACACCTATTCCCAACAGCCGCACCGGTCGCCCGCCACGTTCCCAGGCCTGCTGGCAGATAGTTTTAAAACTCTCCAAGGGAAGATCTTTTTCCACCGCGCGCTCAAGAGTAGTAATTGTAAAATCGTTAAATTTTATTTTTATAAACTGCTTGGTCACCAGATAGTCGCTGTCGACACGACGCAGCCGGCTGCGCAGTTCCATCAGCAGTTCCGGTAGCTTTTCCAGACAGGCCTGTTGATCGGAGAGATCTCCAGAATAAGTATGTTCAACACTCAGCGACTTGCGTCTGCTATTGGCATTTACCGGGCGATTATCGACACCGCGACAGAGATCATGAAGGCGCTTGCCAAATACGCCAAATTTATTAATCAGCTCTAAAAGCTCAAAGCGCTGCAGATCGGCGCAAGTTTTAATCCCCATACGCAATAGCTTTTCATTGGTGACCTTACCGACACCATTAATTCGCTTGACCGGTAGCGTCTCGATAAAAGCCGCAACATTCTGCGGGGTGATCACAAACTGCCCATTGGGTTTATTGATATCGCTGGCGACCTTGGCGAGAAATTTATTCGGTGCAATCCCAGCAGAGACCGTCACCCCCACCTCGGCTTTGATAACCGCCCGAATCTCCTCGGCGATCAATGTGGCACTGCCACTGCACAGCTTAGAGTCAGTCACATCCAGGTAGGCTTCATCCAGAGACAGTGGTTCGACTTTGTCGGTGTAGCGATAAAAGATCTGGCGGATTTTTAATGAGGCTTCGCGATACTTGGCCATAGTGCCGGGAATAACCACCAGGTCGGGGCAGAGTTTCAGTGCCTGCCCGGTCGGCATCGCCGATCTAACACCGTATTCGCGGGCTTTGTAGTTACAGGTGGCAACCACGCCGCGGCGATCTGATTTGCCGCCAATGGCAATTGGATATGCCTGCAGTGAAGGGTCATCGCGCATTTCAACCGCGGCGTAAAAACAGTCGCAGTCACAATGGATAATCTTTCTCAGCTCAGTACTATTGCCAGTATCAACCATCAGCCTCTCTCGCCGGTTTATTCCTCGACCCAATAGGTATTGAGAATAAATCCACCTATACAGGCAAAGCCCAACCAGAGTGCCAGACCCGCCTCGGGAACACTGAGTAACAACCAGGCGCTGCCAAGCATCACCAGCAGGGATACCAGCGGCAGCTTTACCTTGGTTGGTTGGGCACTGGAAGCAGATTTGTCGAACAGAGTAATTGCCTGCAGTAGAGGAGCAGCCGCTATAACCGCCACTGCCAACCAGTGGGACTGCATATGGTAGGCAGCAAAATAGGCGCTGAGTAACAGCGCGACTAGATTTAAGCTCTGGTAGAAAAAACTAAAGAAATACCTCATTGAAAGCCCAGAACCCGATTAGGACTTTTCAGTCTCAAATTGATGATCGGCAACACGCACACCGAGCCGCTTGGAAATTATCTCTGGCAACAGTAGCATCGCCGGTGTCAGCAGTAGCGTCAGCACTGTGGCCAACAACAAGCCATTAACAATCGCGCTGGCCAGCGGCTGCCACCAGGAAGAGACCATACCGCCGGCCTCCCAACTGCGATTAATAATATCCACACTGTAGCCATTGGCCAGGGGCAAGAGCCCGACAATGGTGGTCACTGTGGTTAACATCACCGGACGGAAGCGCGACTTGGCGGCTTTAAATACCGCTTCTGCTGCGGTCAGGGCGCTGTTTTCACGGCGCAGATAGTTATAGGTATCGATCAGGACAATATTATTGTTCACCACAATACCCGCCAGCGCGACGATGCCGACGCCGGTCAGAATAGTGCTGAATACGGCCTGGGAGATTATCAAACCAAGCAGTACACCGGCGGTCGACATCACTACCGAGAACAGAATCAACAGGGCCTGGTAGAAGCTGTTGAACTGCATCACCAGCATAATCAGCATTAGCGACATCGCCAGTGAGAAGGCGACACTGAGGAATTCTGCCGAGTCGGCCTGCTCCTCATTGGCACCGCGAAATTTAATCTTGATCGAGTCGTCGATATTCTGGCTGTCCAACCAATCGGCAATCTGCCGGGTCTGGTTATCGGAGAGATAGCCGTCCTCGGTATTGGCCATAATAAACACGGTCTCGACCATATCGAAACGCTGGATAGCATCGACCCTGGGCTTGGCAATTCGCTGGGTAAAACTGCTGATAGGGACGGGGCCGGCACTGGTATTAACACGCAGCTCATCGAGCGCTGCCAGCTGGCGATTCTGTTCGGGGTACCTGAGGCGAATCTCCAGCTCGTCATCGGCATCATCCGGGCGGTATTCACCGATCATCACGCCGTTGGTGACCATCTGCACCATCTGGCCTATGTTGCCCACATTGACCCCGAGCATTGCCGCCTGGGATCGATCCACCGCCATCTCCCACTGGATACCAGCGAGGGGCAAGGTATCTTCAATATCCCGTAAACCTTCAATATTGCCTTCAATCCACTGACGAATTTCAGCGGTCTTTTGATACATCCCCTCGCGATCTGTGGAGGAAATCTGGATTTGAATATCCTTGCCCACCGGAGGGCCACCCTCAACTTCCTTACCGGTAACGTAGATGCCTGGCATCTCACTGGTACGCTGACGAATCTCGGCAAATATCTCCAGACTGCCCCGCTCTCTCTCGGCGCGTGGATAGAGCTCGACCAAAAATGAACTGATCTTGTCGCGACTAGCACCCCTCTCGAGAACCAGTGAATTATCGCCACTAAATCCATAGAGTTGCTGAATACCTTCAATAGAACTAATTTTCTGCTCTACCTCTGCGGTAATCTGTCTGCGTTCTACCACCGAGAGATTACCCAGAGCGCGAACATTGACTATGCCATAGCGATTTTCAATATCGGCAAAAAATGCCTGGCCGGCACCAAATTTTCCGTAGCTAAAAAAGATACCGATCAGGAAAATTACCGCCAGACAGGAGGAAGCTACTGGCCTGGCAATAATTGGCGTCAGCAGTCTTAGATAAAAATTCAGCAGTGGTTGAAAGAGGGTTTTTGCCGACTCTTCTGAGTCGTGACTCTCAGGGAGACGTTTATTGACGCCACGGCGGCGGGAGATAACTATCCCCAGTGTCGGAGCAAAAATCAATGCGTAGGTAAGCGACCAGGCCAACACTGAAAACACCGTTATTGGCAGGTAGGACATAAACTCACCGGCGACCCCGGGCCAGAACAACAGCGGCAAAAACGCAGCCAATGTTGTGCCGGTTGAGGCGATAACCGGCACTGCCATACGCCTTACTGCCTCCACATAGGCCTGGCGTATCGGAAGCCCTTCCGCAGCTTTGGTATTGGCAAACTCAACAACCACAATGGCGCCATCAATCAACATACCCAGCGATAGCAGCAGGCCAAACATCACCATAAAGTTAAAGCTGAAACCGAGCATATTGACGACAATCATCGATCCCAGCAGGCAAAATGGAATACCAAAGCCAACCAGCAACCCAGAGCGCACACCCAGTGTAGCGACCACCAGTACCAGCACCAGGCTCATGGCGGTAAGAATATTTCCCTGCAGCTCGCTGACCATCGACTGGGCCTGCTCGGAGCTATCAAAGATATAATCAATTTTTATCTGTTGCGAAAACTGTCCCTCGGCATTGGCAATCGCACTGCGCACAGCAGCTACAGTTTCAATGGAATTGGCCTTAAGGCGCTTGCGAACATCGATGGCGATGGTCTTTTTGCCATTGAGAGTGCTAAAACCGAGGGGATCTTTAAAGGTGCGCCGCACCTCTGCTACATCGCCCAGGGTGATAACCCCGTCGGCGCTAAAGCGCAGGGGTAAATTGCGAATATCTTCTGTACTTTCGATCAGGGCAGGAATCTTGATACCAAAACGACCCTGGGCTGCATCCATCTCGCCGGCGGGAATCAATAGATTATTTGCCCTTACCGATCCCAGCAGTTCGTCGGCGGTAATGTTGTACTGCTCGAGCCTATAGGGATCCAGAACCGCTTCGACCACTTCGTCGCGATGGCCGGACATCTCCGCCTCGAGAACATCGGGCAGTATTTCAAGCTGACGCTGGAAGTATTTTGCCGTGGTATAGAGCTCGCGCTCGGAAATATTATCGCCAGAAAAAGTTACAACCACCGTAGGCTCAGGACTGGGGCTCAGCTCATTGACTATGGGCTCTTTAGTCTCCTGGGGAAATTCCGCTTTGGCGCGATCGACGGCCTCGCGAACCTCGGCGACCACAGTGGCTATATCTTCACTGATATCAAATTCAGCCAGAATATAGACTGCACCCTCTCTTGCAGTGGCATTGATCTCATCGAGACCATCAAGGGTCTTTAACTCTTTTTCAACCGGGCGAACCAGCAGGCGGGCACCATCTTCCGGCGATATACCGTCGTGCCTGACCATAATCAGCACAACCGGCAGTGTGACATTGGGATTCACTTCCACTGGCATGGACACTCGGGCCATGGTGCCAGCAAAGAGAATCAACAACATAATCGAGAGAGTGGCTCTGGAGTGGTCGATAATTCGGTTGAGAAAATTCATTTATATAATTTTTCCCGTTATAGATTTTCAGGGTTGTTCATTGAGTGCTCAGGGCTGTTATTTCGCTCAAGGCTGTTGCTGTAAGTGACATCCACCTTCTCACCCTCAGTGACATAGTTCTGACCCAACGTGACCAGTGCAACAGTATCGGGCAGACCAGCCACCCAAACACCATCACTGCTCTCACCGACACTGGTGATACCCAGAGTGCTGACAATACCCTGCTCGTTGACCGCGCGCACAGCCAGTCGACCCTGATCATCGAGCAGCATAAGGCTCGCCGATATCAGGTGCGCCTCAATAGGCTGACCCTCTATCTGCAGGCGACCGGACATACCGGCGAGAAATTTTAACTGCGGGTTTTCCACCGTAGCCTCAACGCGATAACTGCGGGTAACTGCATCTGCCTGATGGGACAGATAGGTAATTTTTCCATTGAGCAGATCACCATTAACCAGAGTGACTCTGGCAACACTGCCCAGAGAAATTTTACTGATTTCACTCTCGGTGATCACTGCGGATATTGTCAGTGGATCCAGTTCGACTATCTGCGCGCAGAGCTGACCGGGCTGGACAAAATCGCCTATTTCAACCGGGCGACTTTCAACAATTCCATCAAAGGGGGCTTTTATCGACAGGTTTCTCATATCCAGGGTGCTGCGCTCAACGGCCACTCGAGCAGACTCAAGCCTGGTTTTGGCTTGGGCTATAGCCAGCTCCGACTGATAGCCACTCTGCTTAAGCTTTTGCGCACCGTCGTATTCGATTTTTGCCTGGGCAAGGGCCGCTGCTGCATGCTCAATTCTCTGGGCGCGATCCTCCGCATCAATTTTGCACAGCGTATCACCGGCGACAACCTGCGCCCCCTCTTCGACGGGGACGGCAACTATACGGCCGCCTAACTGTGCTTTGACATCGACCACACGGTTGGCTTCAGTTTTCGCCCGCAGTGAAAGCTGCGGTCTAAACTGCTGAACCTCTACCCAGGTCGCCTCAATCGAGGTGAGACTGGAATCAACGGATTTACCAGCATTGCCGTCAGTTGCCGGCGAGAGAAATAAGCCACTGGCTAACCAGAGGAAAATTACCGCAGCGAGAACAAGTGAAACACGCACATTTCTATTCACAGTTACCATCCATTTTTTAAGCTTTTTCAATCAGTTAGATACGATCTATACAGCCCGACAGTTTACCCGCGCCGGTGATTTAATGTTGAAATATTAATCTCCTAGTTTGTCCAGAGACCTTATCAGCAGAGTTAAAAGTAGTGCACTTGGTAATGTTTTTCAGCTGAAATAGGACTTATATTCTCTGGAAGTACTAGAGGTTTTGCCAACTCAACTGTGATCACACCGTCAAAATATAACAGCAAAAGGTGCACTATTTGGCATTTTATAGCACTCGGCTTGAAGTGATAATTGTCATGATGACAATGGACTAACACAAAGCCTGTTACATAGATGGATAAAAGGACTAGGGACAATGGTTACGCATAATGCAGAGAAGGAACAAAACAATGGGAGGCTCAGCAGAAGGCACCCATACTTAACCAGTCTGGCAATCGCCGTCGCCCTGCTGTTTTCCTGCGCGGTAAAAGCTGAACTAATACTCAATGGCAGCACCATTTACACCGATCTGGGAAGGGATCAATTTGTTGCGGGGCTCTATACAGAAACCGCCCACAACAGCCCGGAAGTTATCCAGGCCATGGATAGTGAAAAGCGCATGGAAGTGCGGATTCTCAACAACTACTCCAAGCGCCGCTGGGTCAATCTGTGGATGCAGAGTATCTCGATCAATAACAGCCGTGAAAACTTCTCTGACTCCGCTGAGGAGTTAATCGCACTGATGCAGGCGCCTAAATCAGCACCACAAAAAGGCGATGTATTGGAGTATCTCTTCTCACCTGAGAGCGGCACCTCGATGCGCTTTAACGGTACGCAGTTAATATCTGGTCTCTCCGGCGAGGTTTTTGGCCTGCTTTTACGAACCTGGATTGGCGCCATACCCCCGAGCACCAGCTTTAAGCAAGAGCTGCTGGGTAACCAGCGCAATACTCAAGCGCGAGATCTTTTACAAAGTGTTACAGCGGATAAACAGCGAGTTGCTCTGGCCGCATCCTGGATTATTCCAAAACCTGTTAAAACAACCGCGCCAAAATTAAAGGCAAAAGTAATTCCAGAGCCAATAGAAATAGCAGAAACCAAAGAAGCGCCAATAGAACAGCCAAAAGAAGACCCGGTGGTTGCAGCTGAAACCATTGGTACAGAAAAATCTGTTACAGAGGAAGACGGCGATCTCAAGAAAATTGCTGACAATGAAACCAGCAATTCCGACCAGTCAGCAGCTGAAGTCAGCGAAGAGCCGGCCAATAAAGAGCCAGATACTGAAGACGATATTGATTTTAATGTGGCTGAAGCTATGGCACAGAGAGACTATACGCCGCTGGTTTTTCAGAAAATCTACAAGAATATCTCCTACCCAAGCCGAGCAGTATCGAATAACCAGCAGGGTACGGTTCGTGTCGCGATAGAAATTGGTCGCTCTGGAGAGCTGCAAAACGTTCTGGCAACCCAGGAATCCAGATACAGCATTCTCAATAAAGCGGCTTTAAAAGCCGTTAAAAAAGCGGCCCCATTTCCGGCACTGCCAGATGAGATAACCGCAGATTCATTTAAACTGAGCATTCCTATCACCTTTAAACTCCAGTGATCCGCAGTTAAGGGTGATAGAGAGGCTAAGGTCCATTTGAAGTGAAACTTAAGCGAAACTGCAGCGCATTGCTCTCACGGTTGCTATTGCCAGCAAAGCGCCACTGGTCAATTTTTCATCAAGTCGCTATAATCCGCGCCGAAATATTGCAATGCATGCTCGCACCAAACTCACAGCAAACTCTGACGGATTTAAAATCATGAGCTACAACGACATTCCAGCCGGTAAAGACCTGCCCAACGATATCAATGTGATTATCGAAATTCCAGCTAATCACGATCCAATCAAATACGAAGTAGATAAAGACAGCGATGCTATTTTTGTTGACCGTTTTGTTGCTACGCCAATGTTCTACCCAGCAAACTACGGCTATGTACCCCAGACTCTGTCAGAAGACGGCGACCCACTGGACGTATTGGTAGTATCTCCTTACCCAGTAGTTCCTGGTGCAGTTATCCGCAGCCGTGTTGTCGGTGTACTGAAAATGAGCGATGAATCAGGTATCGACGCTAAGCTTCTCGCCGTTCCACACAGCAAGCTGACTAAGATCTATGATCATGTTCAAGAGATCTCTGATCTGCCTGAACTGCTGCTCAACCAAATCGTTCACTACTTCGAAAACTACAAGGCTCTCGAGCCAGGTAAGTGGGTTAAAGTTGACGGTTGGGAAGATGCTGAAGCTGCTCGTGCTGAAGTTATCTCATCTCGTGAGCGCTACCTGGCTGAGTAAGTTCAGCTGGTAGTCGAAAAAAAACCCAGCCAAGGCTGGGTTTTTTTATATGGGTGACTTTCGTTCAAACTCTATCTGATTGAGTCTATGCCTCCCCGAGCTCTTTGAACAGCAAGTCGCCGTTTAAGCCGTGCTTGCGCAAAACATCTCTCAGGCGGCGCAGTGCATCGACCTGGATCTGCCGCACCCGCTCGCGGGTCAAACCGATCTCCAGGCCCACCTGCTCAAGAGTCTCTTCCTGATGGTGCAACAGTCCGAAGCGCCTGACCAATACTTCCCGCTGCTTCTCGGGAAGCTGGACAAGCCATTCATTGAGTGCCGCTGACAAGTCCTCACCCTCTATCTGCCGCTCTGGGCTGAAAGAACCACCGGCAGAGATCGTCTCGACAAGACTTTTTTCATTCTCGGCAACCGGAATATCAATCGACGAAATCCGCTCGCTGAGGCTGAGAATTTTCAAGACATCGGCGACAGGTTTGTCGACTTCCTCAGCAATTTCTTCCGGTGTGGGTGTGTGGTCTAGACGTTGAGCCAACTTTCGCGAGGCTCGTACATAGACATTGAGTTCTTTAACGACGTGCACCGGCAATCGAATGGTGCGGGTTTGATTCATCAGCGCCCGCTCAATGGTCTGCCGAATCCACCAGGTGGCGTAGGTTGAGAAACGGTAGCCCAACTCTGGGTCAAATTTCTCCACGGCTCGCATTAATCCAATATTGCCCTCTTCAATTAAATCGAGCAGTTCGAGTCCACGATTGACATAACGACGGGCGATTTTAACCACTAATCGCAGGTTGCTCTCAATCATTCGCTTTCTTGCTGATTCATCGCCCTTGAGAAATTTTCGGGCATAGAAGACTTCTTCTTTGGCCGTCAGTAACGGCGCGAAACCAATTTCTTTGAGATATAAACTGGTTGCATCAATAACCTGATGGCTTAATTCCGATGTGTCTGACTGACTATCGGTTGACTCTACTTGCTGCTCAGCAGCTAACGCTTGATCCCTCACGTTTGCATCCCCTTTGCATGTTACTCCATGTTCCAAGTCACCAATCCAGTGACCTATCCAGAACCGTACCTCTTCCTTTTTTACAACTTCATGTAATACTCGACCCCAATACTACACCGATTAATCAAATATACATAATTTTTATTTGCATTTATTTTAAATAGCTTACCGGGTTAATAGGATAACCATCTTTGCGGATCTCAAAATAAAGTGTTCCATTGGCTCCCAAACGGGAAATTATCTCCATCTGTTTAACGGTTTGGCCCTCTTTTACCATAATCTGTTCATTGTGGGCGTAAGCACTTAACAGAATTTCACTGTGCTTGATAATAACCAACTTGCCATAGCCGCGTAACCCCTCACCAGAGTAGACCACTACTCCAGGACCCGCCGAGCGCACTGCAGAGCGGCTGACCGCCTTTATTTTGATACCTTTGCGCAGCTCTTTGGGATTGTAGGATTCTACAACCTCACCTTTAACCGGCCACTGCCAACGCCAGTTACCGGAATAAACCGGCGCTTTAGCTGCAACCTTAGCCGGAGCTTTTTTGGCGCTGGATTTCTTTGTTTGAACGCTGCCCTGACTACTGGCCGCAGCCGAAGTTTTAGGCTGACTGGACGCTCTGTTAACTGTTCGTGCCGAGCGCGCGCTGATTTTACTCGTATCCAGTGACAGCAATTGCCCGCGATTGATAACAAAGGGGGCATTTATACCGTTGGCACGGGCTAATTTACGAAAGTCCAGGTCGTAGCGCCAGGCGATCGAATAGAGGGTTTCCCCAGGCTCAACCTGATGAACCAGAATACGCTTTGAGGGCGGTTGAGCACGGCTACTGACCGGCGCTGGGTGATTATTACTGTACGAACTGCAACCAGTGATGACCAGGGTCATCAAAATTACGATAAGTGATACTGTCGAGGGTGCTAGTCGCAACACATTAGTTTACCTACAGAGGTTTATTCTGACGCGACCCGACATATTCTAAACCGAGCACCAAAATTAAGCCAAACAGCATGGTCGAAAGACTCAGCATTGTCTGTGGATCCTCACCTACCAGCCGGAAATACTCGCCGGGCCAGAGATTGTCTGACGACAGTACGATGGTCTTACCCGAATGACTGAGTGTCGAATCGACGACCAGCTTCCATGGCCAGATAATATTTAGGCTGCCAACCAGAAAACCACACATAGTGGCTATAACTGCGACTTCATAATGAGACAATAACCAGGAGAGCAGACGGCTAAAAAACATCAAGCCGAGGATTCCTCCCAGTCCAAAGACCAGCAAAATATCAACCTGGAAACCGGCAATAGCCCCAATAAATACAGGATATAGCCCCAGTAATACGAGGATGAATGAACCGGAAATGCCGGGTAAAATCATTGCACAAAGGGCGATGCTACCGGCAAAAAACATGGTTATATGGGACCCTTCTAACTGCACCGCCGGCGCCACAGAGATACCCCAGGCAGTGGCGATACCCAGCGCAAATAACAGTGCATCACGCCAGTGAGCAAAGGGGTGCTGGCGCAGTAGATAGATCACCGAGCCGGCAATTAGTCCAACAAAGAACGACCAGAGGGGCAGTGGGTGCTCGGCGAGTAAAAACTGCATAACCACAGCTAGAGAAAACAGGCTGGTGAGAACACCGCTTAGCAGTACCGCAAGAAAATTTCCATTGATATGGCGCCAGGCGGCTGCCAGTCCCTGGGACTTGAAAATTTTTAAAGCCTGAAGATTAAGAGATTTTATGCTGTCGATAAGTTCGAGGTAAATACCGCTGATAAAGGCGATGGTACCACCAGAGACACCGGGAACAACATCTGCAGCACCCATGGTTATACCCTTTAAGAAAAGTAGTAAATTCTGTCTGAGGCTGCGCATGGTGACTCCGGAATTTTTTTGTTTTTTTTAGTAGCTATTTCTACCTGTTAATAAGTCTTTGATACTAGCGTGACAGCCCGCCCAGCAGTGGTACAAACTTAACCCGCTCGACAATTTCTTCTTCAAACTCTGAAGAATCACCCACCCTGCGCAGAACACGCAGATCCTGAACATCACCTGCACCTACAGGAATAACCAGAATGCCATTTGGTGCCAGCTGATGTAGCAACTCGTCCGGGACCGCCTGGGGCGCCGCCGTAGTGATAATGCCATTGTAGGGAGCATGTTTCTGCCAGCCAAAGCTGCCGTCGGAAAGTTCGGCAGTGATGTTGCGCAGGCCCAACTTTCGAAAGCGCTCTTTCGCCTTGGCCAAGAGCGGTTCAATACGTTCCACGGAGTAAACACGGTCGACCAGCTGGGCTAGGATGGTAGCTTGAAATCCTGATCCGGTGCCGATCTCAAGAACCTTTTTGAGCGGTCCTTCAGCCAGTAATATCTCGGTCATTCTAGCGACTATATAGGGCTGTGAGAGTGTCTGGGAAAAGCCGATTGGCAGTGCTGTGTCCTCATAGGCGCGGTGGGATAGAGCTTCATCGAGAAAGATATGCCGCGGGGTAACCCGAAATACATCGAGGATTCGCTGATTGCTGATGCCCTGGTCTTTTAAGCGCTGAATTAGCCGCTCTCGCGTGCGCTGCGATGTCATACCTATGCCGGCCATTTCACTTGAGTTCACGCAATATCCTCTATTACCAATAGCCTGTCAGGACAGACCAAAATTCTTTTACTTAGCAAAATTTTTTCTTTTAATGCGGAGCCAAAATAGCACCCTACTGTTGATCGCCAATATATCACAGGGCTTGAATCCGGGGGCGGAATAATTCAGCGATTTCACGCAGTACTACAGTCGCATAGCCACCTGCAGCCAGACCGAAGGATAATTCCAACTGATCTGCCCCCAGGCATTTCCACTGAAGAGCACTGGGCACCAATACCGTGGCACGGCGCTCCTGTTTTAGACCCGCATGCTCAAGGGCATAACACCAGCTCTGCCAGTCTTTCAGTATCCCCTGCTCGAGCTGTTGCAGATCGCCGCCGGCAGCTGAGCGACCACGACCCCAGAGTGGCGCACAGGGTTGGGTTTCATATTCCATTGGCGCTGACCAATTGTCGCACTGAATTCGCTCGGCAAGCACCAGATTGTATAACCATGAGCGCGCTGCCGAGAGAATCATACCGGTACCCCGGCGGTTTCCTTTGAGCTGATCCCGTTCAATCAATTCCTGGGCCTGGTGCAGGTTGCCGCAATCATGGCCAAAGCGCTGTTCGCCAAAATAATTGGGTACTCCGTGAGAAGCTATTTTCTGCAGTCGCGCTTCGATCTCCTCGAGCTGTTCTTCAAGGGCATCAAACTCTCTGAGGACAAGCCGAAACTGATTGCCACTGTGCATGCCACGACGCAATTTTTTATGATGGCGAGCTGTAGAGAGTATTTTAAAATCATCGTGCTGCAACTGCTCGAGGGTTAATTCGCGGCCGGGCAGATAGAGGCTAAACCACTGGGTGGTGACCGCAAAGCGATCTTTAAGGCCACAGAAACTCACATCATTGCGCTTGATACCCGCCAGCTTTGACAGCAACCCGGCGACCCACTGGGTATTCTGGTCACGCTTTTTAATCTGTAAAAAAAGATGCTCACCTTCGCCACTGGGTTCAAAACCCAAAATTTCATCGACCCGGAAATCTTCCGGTTTACTGCGATAGACAGCGCGACCAAAGGTCTCGGGAAATAGCCGTGGTAGGCTTTGAAAGTCGAATTCTGGGGGTTTGATAATCGTTGTCCTGTAGCTTATTTAGTGGTCAGCAAAACCACTGCGTGACAGGAGATACCCTCTTTACGACCGACAAAACCAAGTTTTTCGGTGGTAGTAGCTTTGATATTCAGCTGATCCATCTGGCAGTTTATATCGGCACAGAGATTGCGGCGCATAGTATCCAGATGGGGCAGCATCTTTGGCTGCTCGGCAACAATAGTGATATCTGCATTGCCCAGCTGATAACCTTTTGCATCCATCATCTGCACAACGTGCGCCAGCAATTGGCGGCTATCTACCCCCTGCCACTGCTGATCTGTATCTGGGAAATGCTGGCCTATATCACCGAGGGCTAGGCTACCGAGAATAGCGTCAATTAATGCATGAATTAATACATCGCCATCCGAATGAGCAATAAAACTCTGGTGGTAGGGAATGGATACACCACCCAAAATCAGCTTATCGCCCTCACCAAATGCATGAACATCGTAACCATGACCTATGCGCATTGTTCGCTCTCCTGATAACTCATAATTGCCTGAGCAATAATAAGATCTTCGCGATGGGTAATTTTAATATTGTCGCGACGACCTTCAACAATCATCGTCTGCTCGCCCAGATATTCAATCGCCGAGGCTTCATCAGTAGGTAGCTGTTGTTCTTCCAGCATAGCCTCAAGAGCTCTGACTAACAGACCGTAGCGAAACATCTGCGGGGTCTGGGCAGCGCGGTATTCGCTGCGATCCAGGGTCTTTTTAATAGCGCTATCTGAGGTTACCTGCTTAAGCGTATCACTGATAGGAGCGGCGAGAATACCGCCCACCGAATGGCCATCCAACTGCTCGATCAATTTATTAATATCCGCGCTGGTGATACAGGGCCGCGCCATATCGTGAACCAGAACCCAGTCATCGCTGGCAGCACTATCACTCAGCGCCCGCAGACCGTTTAACACTGAATGGACACGCTCTGTGCCACCGGTAAGAAGCTCTACGCGCTGATCTTTTAGCGCAGAAACCTGCGTCCAGGACGCAGCATTGGTATCACAGGGAACGAGAATTTTTTTCAGTTTAGGGATGTTCAATAGACGACTGAGAGTATGATCTGCGACCAGTTTATCGCCAATACGGTGAAACTGTTTAGCCAATTCGGTACCGAATCTTTTGCCAGTCCCAGCCGCAGGAACTATAACCCAATAGTTGGCGGCGCTCACTGCTTGTTATCCTTGCTTATGGCGCTCGTCCGGTTTTTATCAATCACCAGATAAAAGGTTTCACCGCGCTTGATCATACCCAAGTCGGCGCGGGCTTTTTCTTCAATGGCACTGAGATTTGTCTTTAGACTTTCGACATCGGTGGCGATCAGGGCGT
>Ga0213869_10000759_pt1 | contig 25151 bp, 38 predicted proteins | sample PICome_10_FD_160083 | JGI IMG/M metagenome (GOLD analysis project Ga0213869, IMG submission 160083) | Coastal seawater microbial communities near Pivers Island, North Carolina, United States - PICO132 | ecosystem: Environmental > Aquatic > Marine > Coastal | place: USA: North Carolina...
AGAACATGCCCAAGGGCCTGATGGACCTTACCAAACTTTACTTTGCCTCTGAACTGGAGAACCTATGACACTAGAAGAAATGAAGGCTGAATTTGAAGAAGCCGAGGCTGATTACATTAGGCTTAAAGAGGAGCACGCTGAAGCGCATTTGAATTTCGCAAGGATTGATTTCGAGCATCGTAAAGCCATGAAGCGTTACTTCTCTGCTCGATATAACTATGACAAGGCCAAAGACGGCATCTTCCTGGATATCTAATGCTTACTATTGATAATCCGTCCAGATTTGACTGGGCTAACATGGACCTAGGTGAGTGCATGGAGGGTAACGCTATGGACACCCACTTCACACTCAAGCTATTCGACCTGATCGTAGACCGTTTGGAAGACAATACGATGAATCTCCTGAAGCACGTTGTGATGCCCAGCCTATCCAACTTCGCAGAGATGGAGTGGGAGGGTCTGATTGTTGATCAAGACGCCTTGGATAGAGTAGGTCACCAGCTATCGTCCAAGAACATGGACAGAGAAGATGGTCTGTACACTTGCAAGGGGGTTACTACAAAAGATAACGTATCTTCTAACGCAGATCTGTGCGAGATTCTGTATACTAGAGAGGGTGGCATGGAGCTTTACCCCCCTGACAGGACACCTAAGGGGGCACCTTCTGTCTCCGCACCTACACTTAAACTACTACTGGAACACATTGACGAGGAGCTAGAGCGCCGTGGCTAATTGGAAGCACAGAGATGAGGGGAAGCGTATCAGTAAGTCTGTTGTCGCCAGCAAGAGCACCGAGGAGTTGCTTGAGTCTAAGAAGTTTATCAAGGGCTTGCTTGACCTTCGCAAGTCTCAGAAGCTGACTAAGACTTATATTGATGGTACGAAGAAAGCCATCGAGTATAACGAGCAGAGCAAGGTTTTCGTGGACTTCCGGTTTGATGGCACGGCTACTGGCCGTCTGTCTTGTGCCTCCTACAACGCGCAGAAACCGATGGGTGTATCGTTCCACACTCTACCTAGAGAGACCGAGGATAACATCAGAGACCTGTTCTGTGCTCCTCCTGGCTGGGACTTCCTTGCCGCTGACTATGCTGCGATGGAGCTACGGGTCTTGGCCCATATCTCCAAAGAGTTCGTCATGCAGAAGGCATTCAAGTCTGGTGCGGACCTGCACACTTACACGGCTAGGCTCCTGTTCCAGAAGGAGAACATTAGTAAGGAAGAGCGTCAGATTGCCAAGACTGTATCCTTCCTCATTGTTTATGGAGGAGGTGCTTTCAACTTGAGTGAGACGATGGGTATTCCCATGAAGCGTGCTGAGAAGATCATCGCGGACTACCAGAACGTCTACCCAGGTATCTTCAAGTACATGGACTTTGTTAACGAGTACGTTCTAGCAAACCAAGAAGCGTACACTATCTTTGGCAGGACTCGCAAGCTACCTAATGTGACGAGCCGTGATCGTGGTGTGGTTAACCGTGCTCTTAGACAAGGACTTAACTTCACCATTCAGTCTACAGCCTCTGACATTCTTTTGTGTGCTCTACTAGGCATCAGCCGTAGGTTTAAGAGGGAGAACATGGAGGCTCGACCTGTAGCTACGGTCCACGACTCGATTGAAGTAGTTTGTCCCAAGAATGAGAGCAAGAGAGCTATTGAAATCATCTATGATGAGATGGTAAACTACCCTACGCTCAAGAAAGTATTCGATATCGAATTTGACGTTCCCTTCGGTATTGATGTTGAGCTTGGCACTTCGTTTGGGGACGGTAAGGAAGTACATTTTGAGGGGGGAGTCCCCGTTCTATGAAACTACAAGTATTAGACAAGGGTTCGGTAGAGTTGCTGAACCACACAGAGGATGGTGATCTTCTGGTAGTCAACGCAGCCCGCTGCTCTTTCGACAAAGAACATAAAGAATTCGATGAGGACAAAGATAAAAAGCTTATCAACTATTTGGCAAGAGAGCGACACGATCTCCCGTTTCGTCATCCTTCTGCTACTCTACGTCTTGTTGCTCCTATTTTCGTGCTCCGTCAACTGGGCAAGCATCAAGTTGGTTTCTCTTGGAGCGAGGTATCTAGACGTTATATCACCGGAGAGCCACAGTTCCACGAACCATCTATCTGGAGGGAGAAGGCTGATAATGTGAAGCAGGGGAGCACGGACACTATGCACCCTAAGAGTGCCAATATGATGTCTAGAAACAAGTTTGTCAATCATAACGCTCTAGCTGTGTACAACGATATGATTGGGCAGGGCGTGGCCCCAGAGCAAGCTAGAATGGTCCTCCCGCAGTCTATGTTCACAACTACTGTAACCACGGGGACGTTGCTTGGCTGGCACCACCTGTGGAAACTAAGGAGCGAGAAGCATACTCAGCTAGAGGCACAGAAGTATGCCAGGGCCATTGGACAAATTATGGAGATGCTTTATCCTTTTAGTTGGGAGGCCCTATGCCTACGCTAGTGATTGGGGATCTGCACTTCAACCATACCCCCAGAGGTATGATGGAGGCGCAGCTAGAAACTGTTAAGAAAATTGTAGAGCGGGGCATTGTAAAGCACCGATGTGATTCTGTAATTTTCCTAGGGGATCTGATGATGCACCGCTCCCCCCGCCCCCCTGTGATGCTATCTCTTAAGTATTTAATGGACTGGATCACTGAAGAAAAAGGTCTTGATGTTTATATTCTAAGAGGCAATCACGACAGCTATAATAAATCGGATGACGGCGTGACATCGCTGTCTCTTCTTGAAAACGATAAAGTAAAAGTATTTACTCAAACTTATTATGACAAAAGGAACGATTGGACTTTCATCCCCCACTACGAGGATGAGCAGAGGATTGAACATGATCTGGGTGCTGCCCATCCAGGTAGTTTTGTCTTCGGTCATTTTGGTTACGTCGGTTCTCTTAACTCTGCTGGTGACGCCGACTTTGGCATTCAACTGGATGCTTTCAAAAACCGTACTATACTTGGGCACATTCACAAGCACACGGAAGACGGACAAGTTACAGTCTTGGGAACACCTTACTCAACAAACTTTGGAGAAGCTGGAAAAGATTGCTATTACGGAGTTATCACAAAGAAAGGATTCAAAAAATACCCAATAGATTTTGGAGTCAGACATCTAGTAATTGATTATGAGAAAGTTAAAGATAACGCTGATTGGATTAACCAAAAGGAATGGTTTACGTTGTTGCGGGTCACTATTAATTCTTTGGAAGAAGACTCGTCTGTGGCTTGGACATGTGACGGGCTGGATGTGGGCTCTTTGGAGATAAAGTATGTCCCTCTACTAGATGATCGAGATGTTTTTGATCCGCAACCAGGAGTCATATCCTTGCAGGTTAACGACGACTTGATTGAGCAGTACCTAAACGCAAGCAACACAAAAATTAATAAAGAGACTCTCCTTGATGGTCTAAAGCTTATCCATGAAAATCAAAAAGATAGAGATCAGTAATTTCTACTCTATAAAAAACATAGAGTTCGATCTAGGTGGTCTCGGTGAAGGGATTGTCATGATCGAGGGCAAGAACAAGGACACTAAAGGGTCCAATGGCTCCGGCAAGAGTGCTATGATTGAAGCTCTTGTGTGGGGCCTGTTTGGTAGGACTATTCGTAAGTCTACGGAGGAGGCCCTCGTCAACAACAGGACGAGGAAGAACTGTGTTGTTCGTATTGAGGTCAACGATCTTGTAATCGAGCGAGGCAAGCGCCCTACGTTCCTTCGCCTGTACAAGAACGGGGAAGAGCTTACCACGGACAACGCCACCAATACCCAGACACTGATTGATGAGCTACTGAACACAAATTATAAAGTGTTTCTCGCATCTACAATCTTTGGTCAGCAGAATAACATTGAGTTCCTGACAGCCACTCCTGATGATAAGAGAACTATCATCAAGAACTTCCTTAACTTGGATGACCTATTTGCTTTGCGTGACTCTGTGAAGTATCTCAAGTCTGAATATAACCAGGGAGCGAAGAGGCTGACAGCGATTATAGACGAGCACCAAAGTTCGGTGGAGATTTACGATGCAGAGATTAGTGGGGCTAAAAGATTGCTTGAAGAAATTGATCCAGAGCTTATGGACAAGTGCAGAGATCTTACACTTGCGGAAGTGGTAGCTGTAAACGAGCACAATCAACGCATCGACTGGGAGATAAAGGACTCCGTGCGGACGCTCAAAGGCGAGCAGAAGCGAGCACAGGACTTCCTAGCGAATGCTAGGACCAAGACCTGTAGATCCTGCGGGCAAAAGGTCAAGGAGGCTATGGACGAAGGCGCTCTAGCTGACAAAATGGCGGCATTCGATGCTGAGATTGAAAGTATTCAGCGAGATTTAAATGAGCTAAACGGAAGCTACAAGGAAGTAGTGGTTGATCCCAAAGACTACAGCCTCGTAACTGAGTACAAATCTATTGAAGACAAGATCCGCTTCCTCCAGGACCAGAAAGAACAAACCCTGGAAAAGCTACAGAATGTTTACGACGAGCGCGGTGATTACAACACCAACTACGAGATCATGAAGTTCTGGGAGAAGGCATTCTCGGAAAACGGTGTAGTAAAATTTGTTATCCGAAATGTACTTGAGTATTTCAACGCTAAGGTTAACTTCTACTTGTCTCACCTGTCACAAGGGAAGTTCTTCATTGAGTTCGATGAAGCTCTTAATGAGACAATTACTCACAAGTCTCACACTATCCATTACATCTCCCTGTCAGGGGGAGAGAAGAAAAAGATTAGCCTAGCAGTTATGCTTGGACTACAGAGCCTACTGAAGATCTCCAACACCGAAGACGTTAACATTATGTTTTTCGATGAAATAGCAGAATCTTTGGACGCCGAGGGTATGGAAGGACTCTACATACTACTCTCAGAACTAAAGAAGTCTAAGACTTTGTATGTAATTACTCATAATAATTACCTCAAATCTTTAATGGACAACGCCCGCACCGTGACTATGATAAAGTCCAACGGAACATCTAAACTATCTATAGGAAAATAAATATGGCAAATGCAAATCTAGACCCTCTGGGTCAATCAATTTTTGAATCTCGATACGCTTACCCAGGCGAAACTAAGTGGGGCGAAAGAGCCAAGGTCATCGCTAAGACCATTGCTTCTGCGGAACTAGATGAGGATAAGGAACGCATCGAGAAAGCATTTTATGATGCTATTGGCTCAGGTGATCTTATTCCTGGTGGCCGTATCATCTTTGGTGCTGGTCGTAACCGTGGTCGTCACAATCTTCTTAATTGCTACGTCATTATTCCTGAGGACAACGTAGACTCCATTGGTAAGACTGTACAGGATATGTATCGTATCTCCTGTGCTGGTGGTGGTGTAGGCTTCAACGTGTCCAAGCTTCGTCCTAAAGGTGATCACATTGGAAGCGTTGCTAACTCTGCCCCAGGCTCAGTCAGCGTTCTTAAAATGATCAATGAGGTTGGTGAGCACGTTCGCGCTGGCAAGAACCGACGCACGGCCCTTATGGGTATCCTTAACGTGACGCACCCTGACCTACTTGAGTTCCTCTCTGTAAAGCTTGATCAGGGGCAACTTAACAACTTCAACATTTCGGTTGCTATCACTAACCGTTTCCTTGAGGCTGTTGAGCTTGGTGAGGATTGGCACTTTACTTTTAACAGTAAGGAGTATCACCTTTATGACATGGTTCGTAGCAGCGATGGTGAAGTCCTCCGAGTTATCGGTATGGATGCTGACGATGCTATGGCTAGGGCTGAGAACTTTCACAAGGTTGCTTGGACTGATACGTTTGAGCTTCAAGGGCAGCGGGACATGAAAGCCCGTGAACTTTGGGACCTTATTTGGACAAACTCAGTGGAGTCAGGGGACCCAGGCATCTACAACATTGATCTAGCTAACAGTTACACCAATGTTAGCTACTTCGAGGATCTTGACAGCACTAACCCGTGCGGCGAAATCTCTCTCCCTTCTTACGGCAACTGCTGCTTAGGTAACATTAACCTAAACAACATGGTGTTGGAAGACGGTTCGGATCTTGACTGGAAGCGCCTAGCTCGTACTGTTCGTACAGGCATTCGTTTCTTGGACAATGTTCTTACAGTTAACACGTTCCCCACCGAGGAGTGCAAGACTGTTGCCGAGCGTAGTCGTCGAGTTGGTCTAGGTGTCACAGGGCTTCACTACATGCTTATTCGTCTTGGTATTCGCTATGGTTCTGAGAAGTGCCTAGAGTTCCTTGAGCGTTTGTTCAGCACGATCCGTGATGAGTCCTACAAGCAGTCGATCTACCTTGCGCGGGACAAGTCTCCGTTCCCTGAGTTCGACTACAAGAAGTACCTGAATGAGGAGTTCGCTAAGACTCTTCCTGCTCGTATCCGAATGCTTATTAAGAAGCACGGCGTCCGTAACGCAGTCATGCTTACAATCCCACCCTGCGGCACTACGTCCATGCTTTTCGGACTCTCCAGTGGCATCGAGCCAATCTTCTCTGCTATGTATAACAGACGATATCGTCAAGCCAACGTGTGGAAAGAGTCTTTAGTTGTTGATCCTCTGTTCCAAGAGTATTATTCTAAGGGGAAGGACCTCGCTCCGTTTGTCGGCGCATACGATGTCGCTCCTGAGGGACACATTAAGGTCCAGGCCACTATCCAAAAGTATATTGATTCTTGCATCTCTAAGACAATTAACCTTCCTGCGGACGCTACCCCTGAGCAGTTTTCACAACCTGCTCTTGACTACGCTGCTTACCTCAAAGGATTTACTGTCTACAGAGCAGGGTCAAAAGGAAACGAACCACTACAAGCTATTGCGCTAACGGAGGAAAACATTGAAAAATACATGGGAATGCCCGAAACCCCAGAAGAGTCCGTCCAATCAGGAGACGCCTGTTCAGCCGCTGGAGGAGACTGCTGAGTTGGAACCCCTCCCGATGGAGGATGACCCTTATTGGGAGGATTAATTATGGCTATATTTGAATGGGTTTGTCAAGAATGCAGTATCTACTGGGATAGAGATCTACCTGTGGGTAAGGCTCCTGACAGAACCCGCTGCCCAAAGTGTAAGCGTTTATCAGAAAGATATTTCGCTAACCTTAAAGTAAATGTTAAGTGGGGGGATGATAAAGATTTCCACACGGTTCGCCAGAGGTATAAAAAGCACGCCGAGAAGGGTTATGATAAAACCTCTGGAGATAGGTGGTTGAAGCAAAGTATAGAAGGAACTAAAAAGGCTATGGACGATGAGTCTTTTCGGTATAAATCTATGTCTTTTAATTACGAAAAAATGGCAGAAGATAATTTGGTAACTAAAGTTTCTGATGCTGAAGCTTCGAAAAAGAGGGAACTGTCTAAAAAAATCACTGAGCAGTCCTATGATATTGCCAACGAAAAGGGCTACAAAGACATCGGTAGCACCAAACTAGACATAACTAAACCAAACAAGAACGGATAAACAAATGGCTTACGATTTCTCTGATAATATTCAGCGTGGAATCCTTTACTTCCTTAAGTCCGATAAGGATTTCTACCTGCAAATCGTCAACCTCGTAAAGCCGGATCATTTTGAGTATCCGTCCCATGCGCGGATCTTTACTACTGTTCGTAGTTACTATGAAAAGTATGGCAAGCTGCCTACTGATGAGTTTATTCTTCAAGATGTGAAGGACAAACTTGGCTCCAGGGAAAGCGTGTCAGACTATGACGACGAGCTTACTTTTATCAATGGCCTCGACGAGGCTACGATCAGTAACTCGGAGTACATGCTAGACATTGTGGAGACTTTCGCTAAGAAAGAAGCCATGAAGTCTGCTATTGCGGAAAGCATCTCATTGGTTCAAGAGGACCGGATGGAAGAGGTTGAGGCTCTGGTAAAGGAGGCCCTCCTCGTCCATCGAGATGTGGACACTGGGCAGGACTACTTCTCCGACATCCACATGCGATGGGACCGTACCTTCAACGAGGAGAAGAAGGAAAAATATAAGACTGTGCTTCATTCTATTGATAGGTCCCTTGAGGGTGGGCTAGGCAAGAAGGAACTGGCGATGGTTGTTGCTCCTCCTGGCGTAGGCAAGTCGCTTTACCTAGTCAACCAGGGTGTTCAGGCGATGATGGAGGGACAGAAGGTTCTGTATGTCTCCCTGGAGATGAGCGAGGATAAGATCGCCCAGCGGTTCGACTCGGTGACTACGCTTGTTCCACAATTCAAGCTCAAAGACCCGTCCTCGCAGCTTACTGTTACGGAGAGGCTCAACATGTTCAAGGAACGGTTCCCAGGGAGCGACCTAGTAATTAAGGAGTTTCCTACGGGTCAGGCGTCTTCAAACACAGTCCGTAATCTCCTAGTGCAGCTACAGAATTACGAGGAGTTTAGTCCAGACCTTGTAATTATTGATTATCTAGAACTCTTGCGTCCTGTAAGGGATATCGAGAAGGAGTATCAGGCACAGCAAAGAATTGCAGAGGAGATTCGTGGCGTAGCAATGGAGTTCAACATTCTTGTTTGGACGGCCACGCAGACTAACAGGCAGGGGCGTATGGTGCAGGTCATCACTGATGCAGAGCTAGGCGACAGCTACGGAAAGATTCGTACCTGCGACTTCGCTATGTCCTTGAACCAGTCTGAAGAAGAATTCGACAATGGGGTCATGCGTGCCTATGTAATTAAGTCCCGCAACGGAAGGCCGAGGTTCTCCGTGCATATGGGTGTTGACTACGGTACACTTAGAATGACTGAGATTGATGGAGGTTTTGATGCCAACTAAACAACACAATATTTTGGATAGATTGGTTGAGGAGGGTATCACAGAAGTTTTGGTGGGATATCGCTCCTACGCACTAAATATTAAGAGAGGATTGAGAGAAGCTACTGAGAAGTGTTATGGCTCCGCAGACTTCGATAAGGGAATTATTTCCTTGGAGAAAGATATGGACCATGAAACTGCCAGAGAGACTTTGGTACATGAGCTTACTCATATTGTCCTTGAGCTTTGTGGTTTGGGGGGCCATGAGGAAACAGGTATTGTCCCGACTCATACTAATGAGGAGATGACTACCTTAATTTCTAGAGGTTGGCTTATGCTAATAAACCTTAACCAAAAACTATTTGAGATTATAAATGAGCAGACTAAGCAAGAATGATATTAAACCTTCTACTACTAGAATAGTGAATCGCATTTCGGTGCAAAGATTTGGCACTTGGACATTTGCTACCATCCCTGGAGAAAACTTCTCCACCAAAACAAAATACCAAAGATTTTATCTAATGAGTGAGCCGTTTGGGTTATGTACTTCGCGCCAAAACAATCCAGCAAAAACGATTGATCGTGGAAAGCCAGGAGATTACATTGCTGCTTCTTATGATGGTCAGTTATTTGTTGTTACCAAAGAAAGTTTTGATTTGAAGTATCCAGTAATGAAGCCTACGGTATCTATGCCTGTTTTGACCTCGGCATCCTATATCTTGGATAAGAAAAAACAAGACGTTCTTCAAAAAACTATAAATCCTACTACAAATACTCTAACACAATCGTATAATACACCGAGTGGAGGACCATTGCCTGGGGTGAGCCCAGGGGTAACTTCACCTAACACAACAATAACAACTACTACATCTACAAGAATTTATTAAATGACACCTGATATTGGAAACATCGAAGAGGTCCTAGACAAATTTACCTGGGCAGACTATAAGACGCTTACTGATTCGATTATGGATTTTAACGAGCGTGATATTGAAGCAGAAATGATGAAGCAAGGCACGGTCTTCGCCTATTATAATGGGCTTGCGGCTAAGGCAAAGAGGGAGTTCAACTTTATTCATACTGAAGTGACTAGGTTGATCTCTGACTTGCGATCCACTCACAAGCAAGAATCTAAAGTTAAGTTGACTGCGAAGGATCTTGATGATCTAGTTAACATTGACGAGGATTACCAGAAGACGCTTAGTGAGATGAACGAGGCTTCTTTTAAATACGAAATTCTTAAGGGTCTCTGTAAGGCACTTGAGCAAAAAAAGGATATGCTGGTCCAACTTTCCAGCAACCAACGAGCAGAAACTAAACTTTATAACTGAGGAAACTACTATGGCTATTGATCTAGACGCACTACGACGTAAACACGAACAACTTAACAACGGAGGCAGCACCTCCAACAACTCGGACTTTCTTAATAAGTTCTACCAAATCCCCGAAGGCAGCAACGCTGTTCGAATCCTTCCTGGTAAGGACGATGACCATGAGTTCTATGCGGAGACTAAGATTCACCGCGTGACTGGGCCAGACGGTACTACTAAGAACCATCACTGCCGTAAGGTACATGGTGAGGCTTGCCCTCTATGTGACCTGTACTACGCTCTGTGGAAGACGGGACGTAAAGAGGATGAGGATCTCGCAAGGCAGATCAAGCCCCGTGCGCGGTACTACATGAACATTCTGGATCGTGAGTCTGGTGATGTTAAGATTCTCTCTGTGGGAGTCATCCTATTCAAGAAGATCATTGCAGCTATGCTTGATGAAGACTTCGGGGACATCACTGACCTTGATAACGGACATGATTTCAAGATCATTAAAGAGATGGAGGGACAGTGGCCGAAGTATGACCAGTCCGCACCTCGTCCTAAGTCTTCCCCTACGGGTAGCAAAGCAGAGGTCTCGTCCGCTATGGACAGCCTTCATGACATTCACTCCCTCGTTAAGCTAGAGGACTACGAGGAGTATAAGAAAGTGGCGGCGGCCCTTACTGGGCTTCCTGAACTTAGTAACCCCAATGAAGCCGACGAAGATGTGTCGGATGGGGATTATCTCTCTAAACTTCAAAGCTGATTATGAAAAACATTATTCTATCCCTCGCAGCGGTGCTCGTCATTATGACTGGGTTCACTTCCTGCAAACTCATGAGTGACCTCTTTGGTGAGGACACCGTTGTAACGACCCCATCTCAACTCGTAGAGGGCGCTGAGATGGAGCCTGTCCCACTGGAGACTCTCCCAGCCAGCGTGCGCGAGGATCTTCCTGAGGGAACCGAACTGGTACTAGCTGATCGAGAAGATCTAATTGAGGAGGCTGCGTATGTTCCCTTCTCTCCAGGAGACGGAGACGTTCCAGGAATCCTTGATGCTCTAATTGGTGTGGGTTCGGCATTTGTTCCAGGCATTGCTGCCTGGGAAGGTGTACTCACTCTAATCAGCCGCAGAAAGCGTAAGAACTATGCGAAGGCTATTAAGGCAATGGTGCCCACTGACAGCAACGTAGATATCGCTGGAACGATTCACGGAGTAGCTGCGGCTCTTGGTGTTTCACACACTTCTGAAGCCAGTGAGATGGCTGTCTTAGAAGAGGAAGAATTAGTCTAATCCTCTGATTTTCATTTAGGATTTGACTATGATAGGAAGGCACTGACGGGGTGCCTTCCTTTTTTACTATGACTGAACAAAAGAAATTAAAGATCCTTTGCGTACCTGCCAATGAAGGCGGGTGTTCTTACTATAGAATTATTTGTCCTATGAAAAAGCTAGAAGAGCTTTATGGGGATGAAGTAGAAATTCGATGGGACAAGAACCCTTTAGGTCTTGACGAAAAGACTGGTAAGTGGCAGGAGAACTGGGAGTTTGAGAACATGAAGTGGGCCGATATTGTGTTCACTCAGAACCTGTCCAATTTTGGTGGACCCTATACAGCAAGAATTGTAGGCAAGGCTAAGGAACATGGATGCTTTGTTCACTATGATACTGACGATCTATTGACCAACATTTATGAAGGTCATCGTCTCTACGACGTATACAAGGAAAAAGGCTTAGAGGAGATCGCGGGGTTCATTTACAGCCACGCTGATTTGGTAACCGTTACGCAGAGAAAGTTTGCGGAGCGAGTTAAGCCTTACATAGGGAAAGGGAACGCTTTAGCTATAGTTAAAAATACTATTGACTACAATCTCCCTTGTTGGAATCTTCCAAAGACTAAGATGAGGAAGAAAAACTACGTTCGCTTTGGTTGGGTTGGAGGCATCCATCATGAGCAGGATCTTAGGTATTTCTCAGGTGTCCCTCATCTTGTAAACCAGCGCGTAGGTAGAGAGAATTGTCAGTGGGACTTCTATGGACACCCGCCCCCTGGGAACACGGATTGGCAGACAGATGTTTGGAAGAGCTACCAAGCAATTATTTTAAGAGGGTTCAAGGGTGGGAAGAATTGGAATATTCATTACGCCATGCAAGCTGATCGCTATGGACAATTTTATTCTAATATGGATGTTGCTCTTGCTCCTCTAGAAATGAACGATTTCAACGACAGCAAGTCTGAGATCAAAGTAGCTGAGTGTGGGAGATACAAAATCCCTTTGGTTGCCAGCAATGTGGGTTGTTATGACGAATGGATTAAGGATGGTGAAACAGGATTCTTGATTGATCATAAGAAGGGGATATCTGAGTGGGTAAGGATCCTTACTCTTTGCGCTAAAAGGCCAGATATGATTGCGCGTATGGGAGAGAACCTGCATCAACTTACAGAAGAAAACTTTGATATGAACAAAAAGGCTAAAGAGCGTGTAAGTCTTTATAGAGAAGTGCTTAGGGATAAAAATGAAACAGCCAAAGTTTAGTATAATTGTACCTCACTATGACGGTGTGATCTCAGACGAGATGTTCATCGAGGGGATGGATTCTATATTAAAATCGACATATAAGAACTTTGAGGTTCTGTTGTATCACGATGGGCCAGTGAGCAGACCTCTTCCGAAGAGCTTTTACTCAACCTATGATAAGCATAACATAGATTATACGTTTAAAGCTACAAAGAAAAGGTACAATGATTGGGGCCACAGCCTAAGAGATTTGGGTATACGAGAAGCTAAAGGAGAGTACATCATACACTTTAACCCAGACAACCTGTTACATCGAGATGTGCTGCAAGGCATATCAGAGCTTGAAGATGATATTATTATTTGTCCTATTTTATTAGAGGGCACGGTAAGGAAATCGACAGGAATGTACAGGACCAAAAACCCCAACGACTATGTTCTTATGGACGGGTTTCCTGCGGTGCATCAAAACATTGATGCAATGCAATTAGTCATGAAAACAGAACTTTGGAGAAAGTTTGGGGGTTGGTACGATAAGAGCGAGCAGTCTGACGGTATAATGTATCAGGAATTTTGTAGGAAAGTTCCGGCTAGATACTCACACCATATTATTGGAGTACATAGATGAAAAAAAATACTAAATTTGCTGTGGTAATGAGCACATATGTTAGGCATGATGGGAAAACAGAGGAGCACTTAACTAAGGCTTTAGATAGTTTACTAGAGCAGTCGCACGAAGACTGGAAGATTTTTCTTACAGGGGATAAATTTGAGGACGAAGAGCTATTTGATAAGATGGTTTCTAAAATCCCAAAGAGTAAAATTAAAGCCGTAAACAGACCCTTTGCACCAGAAAGAGACAAGTACCCTGCAAAAAGCCATAAGTTATGGTGTTCTGGTGGTTTGTCTGGAACTAACTTTGCTATTGAGTCCGCATTAAAAGAAGGATTTGAATATGTTTGCTTCTTAGATCACGATGATTATTGGCACAAAGAACATTTGTCCTTTTTTAATGACATACTAGGTTCTTTTGATGATTTGGTAGTCTTAGCTTCTAGATCTGTTTTTGGAGGTAGAGACTTTTTTCTTCCCAGGTTCCAAAAAGTAGGTTACGGGTATATCCCCGCTCCCCAAAATGTTATAAAAGCGTCTACATGTATTAGGTGGAACTCTATAAAAACTAGAATGAGAGATGTTTTTGAAGAGACTGGAGTAGAAAAGCCTTCAGACATGGATTTTTGGGAGCGTCTGTCTGAAGAGATGAGGGAAAATGACTATAAAGGATATCTACATCCATATGTAACTTGTTATCATTTGGATGAGCAGTCCGTAATGAGAGGAAATAATGATAAAGCAAACTAAAAAAAATCTAGAGGAATTAAAAAGTATAAGAAAAACAATTGATGGTTTTCATCAACATGTATCTATACTGAAAGATATTTCTGATTCTTTAGATCAAGAAAAAATTGTTTATGTGGAGATTGGATGTTTTGCTGGAGCTACGGCGGCACTGATGCTAGCAGACAATAGGACCGAAGTTATATCTGTAGATTTAGGGTTACCTATCACGCCTGAAGTTGTAAAAGGAAATATAAAAGATGTTCGTGAATCATTAGACAGATTTGAGTATATTGAGGGAGACTCTCGATCAGAGGAAACGGTACAGAAGTTACAGGAGTCCTTAGGAGAGCAACAAATAGATATATTGTTTATTGATGGGGATCATTCTGAGCAAGGAGTGAAAGACGATTTTTATAATTACAGCCCATTTGTAAAAAAAGGAGGCTTTGTAGTATTCGATGATTATCTAGATGCAGAGCATTCTCCGCAAGTTTTCCCGGCGGTTAATTCAATACTTTTGGATTTAAGTGGGTACGAAAAGATAGGAACCCCAGAAAATACCTATGGTGCGCTCCCCTCACAAGAAAAAATAAAAAGATTTTCTAAGCTAAACGATTTTATTATAAGAAAACATGTCTAACGGAGTATACAAAGTAACTGAAGATTTTGAAAGAGAACTGTGTAGGTACACAGGAGCTTCTTACGCAGTAACCGTAGATAATGCAAGCAATGCTTTGTTTTTATGCTTGATGTACGAGGATGTTAAAGGTAAGGTTATAAACCTACCAAGCAGAACCTACCCGTCAGTGCCGTGTGAAGTTATTCACGCGGGAGCTAAGGTAAACTGGGTTCCCGTTGAAGGTGAGACCATAACGGGTGCTTATAATCTTGCCCCAACTAATATTTGGGACTCAGCTTTAAGATTTACCGGGGACATGTATATTTCAGGCAGTCATATGTGCTTATCCTTTACTGGGCCGTACAAACATTTTAAACTAAGTAAGGGTGGAGCAATACTGACAGATGATTACCAAGCATACTTATGGTTTAAAAGAGCCAGATACTCAGGGCGAAGAGAGTGCTCCTACCATGATGATAATTTAGATATGCTAGGATGGAACTTCTATATGATGCCAGAGTTAGCAGCTAGGGGGTTGTTATTAATGAATCAGTTTTACAATTTAGATGGCTCAAAAAAGAAAAACGACGACCTTACCATACCATACCCAGACCTATCAAAATACGAGGTGTATACTCAATGAAAAAAGCAATTTTTGGCTTCGGGGGATTTGCCCGTGAGGTATTATCGTACCTAGAGGAGCCCGTTGAAATTTTTGTAGATGATGCTTACTGTGAAAAAGAGGCAGAACCTATATCTTCTTTCGACCCACAGCAATACCAACTACTTATCTGCGTAGGTGATCCCGCACTCAGAAAGCAAATTGTGAGCGGCTTGCCTAAGGAAACTAAGTTCTTTTCATTTGTTCATCCCACCGCTGTCGTCGGGAAAGATGTGGAAATTGGGGAAGGAAGCATTATCTGTCCTCAGGCGGTAGTTACTACAAATGTCACACTAGGGAAACACAATATTTTAAATTTATGCAGCACGGTCGGGCATGATTCCATTATAGATGATTATTATACATCTTCTCCTGGAGGCAAGTGCTCTGGCTCCGTCTCATTGGGAGAAAAAGTTTACTTAGGAACAAACGCTTCCATTCGAGAAGGGATTCGAGTTTGCGGAGATGTTACTATAGGCATGAACGCAGCCGTGGTAAAAAATATTTATGACGCTGGGGTTTATGCTGGAGTTCCGGCTAAGAAAATAAAGTAATGAGGTATAATAAGCCATGAAACTAAACGATTATCAAATTCAAGCAAACGAAACAGCAATTTACCCAAAGGGGCTCAACTACCCTATCCTTGGCCTAGCAGGTGAGGCGGGAGAGCTTTGTAACAAATACAAGAAAGTTCTTCGAGACAAGGGAGCAGAGGTTGACATGACTGATATTGACCAGATGGCAAAAGAGCTAGGGGATGTTCTTTGGTATGTGGCACAAATTGCAACGGAGCTAGGCACTGACCTTGAAACCGTAGCTAGAGTGAATATCATGAAGCTTGGGGACAGGAAAGATCGGGGCGTCCTTGGTGGCTCAGGAGATGAACGCTGATGCCTGATTACGAATTTTATTGTACTGAGTGTGATGAGATGTGGTCTGTTTTTATGGAAATGGAAACTTACGAAGAAGAGAAGAAATTAGCTAGGTGTCTTGATTGCGATCCTAAGAAGGAGAAGCCGAGCACGCTGGAGAGATATATGGGCAACGTCGCCCCGAGGGTTAAGATATCTGGAGTTGGCGTTTACCGACCAGGAAGCTTTTAATGAAGTATCGACTGTCCGTGCCGCCAATGAGGGCGGCAATCAGGCAATCTGAGAAATCAGAGCACCGTTTCAGGGTGGGGGCTGCTATAGCTAAAGGCAACAAAGTGTTGATTGCCGCTTGCAATAACAGAAAAACCCACCCTAAGTATGGCTCCGGTGCTTTTTCAACACTCCACGCAGAGAGCCATGCAATATACAAGGCTATTCGTCAAGGGATCAACATCAAAGGGGCCACGATCTATGTGTATCGTGCTAACGGTCTACTTGCGAAGCCTTGTTCTTCTTGCCAAGCACTGATAAACAAATATGGAATTAAGCATGTGGTTTACAGTGGAAACCTAGATGCCCAAAAAGTCAAGGTCCTATAATAAAGCATGGATAAAACAGTATTAGACAGGCTCAAGAACGCGGGCCTCCTTTCCGAGCAGATTACAGACATGGGCTTCGTCTCTACAGGGAGCTACGCCCTCAACCGTGTCATCAGTGGGGACTACACTAAGGGTATTCCTATAGGCATGATCACACAGTTCATGGGCGAGGCATCTACAGCCAAGACTGTGTTCGCTACCCACATCTTGAAGGACGCACAAGCTAAGGGTTACTACTCAATGCTTGTGGACTCAGAGAATGCGTATAATCCAGAGTTTGCTGAGAGTTTGGGCCTAGACCCTAAGAAGTTGATTTATGCTGCCCCAGACACGCTAGAAGATTGCTTTCAGGTTATCGAAGACACGATCAAGGCTATTAGGGAGACGGACGCTGAGACGCCAATCGTAATTGCATATGATAGCATCGCGGTCTCCCCAAGTAAAGCAGAATTTGAGGCAGAGAGCTACGATGGCAACAATATGCAGGGAGCCGTTCGAGCTAAGAGCACGGGTGCCTGTCTCCGCAAGATCAACCCGCTGCTACGCAAGTACAAGGTAGCTCTTGTGGTCATCAACCAGATCCGTAACAAGGTGGGCGTCCTGTACGGGAACCCTGAGACCCAGGCAGCAGGAGGCAAGAGCCTTGAATACTACCTGGGCGTCAACATGAAGACGATCTCGAACAAAACCTCAGACCTCATCAAGGACGAGAACAAGCAGATCATTGGAATCCAAGGGAAGCTCAGGAACACCAAGAACAAGGTGTCCATCCCTTTCCGTGAGACAACCTTCAAGCTCATGTACGACGAGGGTCTGGATCAGTACGATGGCCTTCTAGAGTTCTTGGTTCTAGACGGTCTAGTGCAGCAAAGTGGAGGTTGGTTCACTTTCGGTGAGAAGAAGTTCCAACGTAAGTCCTTTTATGAAGGCTTCTTAGGAGAGGAATTCTCCGAACTTCGCAAAGTAATCGGTGTTTGACGTTGAAAGTATTCACAGAAGAGGTATAATATGGCATACGAAAGAGACCTGAGCCGACTAGTTACTGGCTCCATCGACGCCTACTTCGGGCGCAACACTCAACCAAAGAAAAGAACCATGACTACCACGATCATCAACGAAGACATGCTCCGTCGCAAAGCCCCCGCCGTTTTCGCCACCAGCCCTAGCGAGGAGCGCACTTCTGACCGATACACCTTCATCCCTACCACTAGTGTCATTGAGACGCTACAAGAGGACGGATGGGAAGCTTGGGAAGCCAATCAGGTTCACTCCCGCAAGTGGAGTGACATGCACGCCAAGCACATCGTTCGTATGCGCCGCCAGAAGGAAGAGGAGCGTACCAAGGTTGGCGATAGCTTTGTCGAGCTTCTGATTGTCAACAGCCACAACGGACTACAGGCATACAACCTGCACGCTGGTATTTTCCGCATGGTCTGCTCCAACGGGCTGATCATCGGTGATGAGAACTACGGTAAGGTTAAGGTCAAGCACATTGGCTACTCTCCTGACGAGGTTATTGCTGCTTCGCAGAAGCTCGTCGCCTCTACGAACGATCTTTACCAGACCCGTGACAACTGGAACAAGCGCCCACTGAGTATGCAAGAGCGGAACAGTTTCTTTGCTGATGCTGCGGCTCTGCGATGGGAAAGCCCTACCCAGGAAACGATCAATCAGGTCGGAAAGGCTCGTCGCGTAGCGGACGACAAGATTGACCTTTGGTCCTCCTACAACGTCGCTCAGGAGAACCTGACTCGCGCTGGCTGGGTTGATTCCACAACACGCCGCAAGGCTCGTAAGATCACCAGCATCTCCCGTGACGTTGAGCTTAACAGCCAACTGTGGGACCTTGCTGCCAACTACGCCAACAACTGATAAAAAGTTTACTTAGTTATCCTCCTTCCTCTCTAAATATATTGAGGGCTTTGGCTCTCACTTCCAGAGGAGGGAGGTTTTCCCCCGTCGCCTTCCTCCTCGTTTTTTTATCATGGATGAGTTCAGAGTTCCCCTGTTGGTAGACAGCAATGGACTGTATATCACTGAAGCCCAAATGCTTTTTTGGATTAACCAAAAAGGAGGGGAAGAGGCTTATGCTGAAGGTGATCCTGAATTTTTAGATTATTATAAGAACTGTTGTTTGTATAATCTTGTGTATGATATGATGGAGAAGGATCCTTCCTGTGCTTCTATGTATTGGGACAATAAAAAGGAAGAAGTGGCAATGGCCTTCCCTATGGAAGGATCGGTTGCTAAGAAGCTTTCAGAAGTAACATTTGCTTATGACGCAGAGGATGACGAGGAAGAAGACCCTTTCGATATTTTTTAACATGGCCGACACATTTAGAAAGAATTTTGATGACGATACCCTTGAGCAAGTTTCCTCTCGCAGAAACAACCGTAGAAAAAGTAAAGCAAAACTAAAAACATTCTCCTATAATAAGCAGGAAGCAAAGGTAGACTACTCGGATATTTCCGATGAATGGGAAGATGACGGTAGTTTCGAAAAGTTCACTAAAAGGAGATAATCATGTCTTGGGATTGGGTATGGGGCGACAAAAAACCCGAAAAGAAAAAAATTAAAGTAGAGAACGAGTCTATACCTATAGAAAGAAAGAATACTAAGCTTTCTGTTACGTTTGATGTAGAGGTAGATCACCCTATTACCATGACTGGTTTTGGAGCCATCAACGAGGCTTACATTACTTTCCACCTCCCAGAAGGAGCACAAGTTAAAGAGGCTTTACTGTCTCAGGTAGATGTATTATCATGAGAGTTCTAGACAATCTTTATCTTGGTTGGAATCCCTTCGGTATGGTTATGACCATAGGTGATTGGGATAATTTGGTTAATTGGTGGATGAAAAAACATTTCTACGAACTAGATACTAAGGAGGAAAGCTAACATGCCTTCACCTTATGTACCCAAAACCTCGCACCTGAGTCCTACCCGGATTCAGAAACTTGCGAAAGATCTGATTTCCGAAGCCAAGGATGATCGTGAACTTGCGTTAAACACGCATAGATTTTTTCGGCAAATGGTAGACGAGAACCCTCAGGACTCTACCGCTAAATCCCTTATGGTGGATTGTCTAAAAGTCGCACAGGCTTCCAAGAATAATGTGATTAAGATTCTCAATCTTGTTGTAAAGATGGAAGAGTCCACAGACACTGGAAAGACCAAAGCAAACAAAGGAACAATGAACTCGACCTTTAGCGACCTAGACAATTTATTAAATGAGTGATTCAGACGAAAACCGAAATGTATACAGGGCTGTTTGCCGTGATCTTAACACTGTTCTTCTAATCAAGGGAATGACCCTAGAAGAAGAGAAAGCTCTTTACTGGACTATTAAGAAACGAGTCCGTGAAGCAGAAACTCCAGTCAATTTAGAGGACTATAAGAAGTATATTGTTACTAAGTTTGTCATTGACATGGATTCCATTATGAGCCAAGTACAAGGTTCTGATATGTACGAGGAAGAGGAGATTTATGATATCGTTTACGATGATATTATTTCTCTTTACCCTAACTTCTCTATGTCATTCATTTGTACTGATCTGAACTCCGCTACATTTATGACTGGGTTGGAAAATTCGTCATTGTTTGATCGCTTAAAAAAGAGCATTGATGGAGAGAAAGACGAGCAAGACATTAACCTTTCTTCTCTAGAGGACATCAATTCAGCAGAGAAAGCGTTTAGAAAGAATCTACTAGGACAAGATCAGGCTATCGACAGTGTAGTTAAAGCTCTAAAGCTTACCGCTACGGGCCTTTCACAAGGAACTTCCTTCTTGTTCGTTGGTCCTACAGGTGTTGGTAAGACTGAGCTTGCTAAGATCCTAGGAGATAAGTACAGCGGCAACTTCTACAAGGTCAACTGCGCTGAGTACGCTGGGGGTCATGAGTATGCCAAGCTTATCGGTTCTCCTCCAGGTTACGTTGGGCACACTGAGAAGAGCCTTATGGCTGAGAAGGCAGAGAAGAGCAATCGCTGGGTGTTCCTGTTCGATGAGATCGAGAAGGCCCACCACAAGCTCTACGACTTTCTCCTGAGTCTCTTGGACGACGGCACCTGCACAGACAATATGGGCAACGTCCTAGACTTCTCTCAGTCGCTCTTTATCTTCACCTCCAACAAAGGTATCGTGGAGTCTAAGCAACGTCGCGTAGGGTTCACACACAACGATCCTACGGAGTCTGAAGAGAAGGACCTAGTTAAGAGTTCAGTGAAAGGTCACTTCAGCCCTGAATTCATGAACCGTATTGACGAAGTAGTAATCTTTAATCATCTGACAAAAAAGGATGTTCGTAAGATCGCCAGACTTCAGCTTGAGAAGCTTCCTATCCAAATTACTTCTCCTTTGGTGGACTACGTTGTAAAGCATGGCTTCTCCCGTGAGTATGGTGCTAGGAATATTTCTCGCTTCATTAAGAATAACATCTCGGACAAGCTTGCGGATGCAATCCTAAACAGAAAGGTGCCCAAGAAGGACGGAGAGTATTATTCCTCCAAGGTGACAAAGGATGGAGTGAAGATCTACGATGTCAAGAATTTCGAAGCTGACGCTTGAAATGCTCTCTTGAGTGAGGTATAATAGATCGTCCAGGAGTAGCCAGCAGGTAACTGCGGCTGTCAGAACATAACTCCTGGATGTAATAACCACCTCCTGTAGCTCAGTGGTTAGAGCAATGTTCTTATAAAGCATAGGTCGTGGTTTCGATTACCACCAGGAGGACCAAGCGAGTGTGGTGGAATTGGTATACACATCAGACTTAAAATCTGACGCCTTATGGATTGCGGGTTCGAGTCCCGCCACTCGTACCATACAACGGGGAAGCAATGGTATTGACAAGTTGAGTAGCGAAAGCAAGACGATTATCGCCCAAGTGTAAAGTCTCGCTCTTCTTGGACGAGGGTTCGACTCCCTCCTTCTCCACCATATACGCCAGATTAGCTCAGTGGTAGAGCACTGCTTTTGTAAAGCAGCGGTCGTCGGTTCAAGTCCGACATCTGGCCCCATTTACAATACTCCCCAGTAACTCAGCGGTTAGAGTATTCGCCTGTTAAGCGAAGAGTCGTTTGTTCGAATCAAACCTGGGGAGCCATACACATACTATTATGCAAGTACAAGAAGAGAGTAACGGAGGCTGCTGGGCAGCCTTTTATATTGTCCTTTTAGTCCTTTTATGCTTCAAAGCATTTAGTAAGTAACTATAACGGGGTGTGGCGCAGCTTGGTAGCGCGTCCGCTTTGGGAGCGGAAGGCCGAAGGTTCGAATCCTTTCACCCCGACCATACACCGCGCCATTAGCTCAGTGGATAGAGCAACGGACTTCTAATCCGTAGGTCCCAGGTTCAAATCCTGGATGGCGTACCATACAACATTATGAAAGAACTACTAAAACACATAAATGAACGGGCAGATTATTGGATTGATCTCTATAATAAATCGCCAACGAATGACCGAGGAGAGTCTGTTTCAGACTTTGCTAAAGGATCTTACATGGCTTACCTAGAACTTAAACATTACATTGAACATGAATCAAAAGAAGAATGAAAGCTACGACAGTATTGGCTGGGATGTAGGGCAGCTAGTACAAGCTAAACAAAACGCCTACGGAGACTCTTTTGGACGTAGTGGAGAGTGCCTAAGACAAATGTTTACTGATGGTATTAAACCTTCTCAGTATGATGATCTTCTAACCATCGCTCGCATACTAGATAAACTATTCCGAATCGCTAACGACCCAAAAGCTTTCAGTGAGAATCCGTGGCAGGACATTGTGGGTTACGGGCTCCTGGCGATGAAACGCTACGACGAAAACAATGATGACTGAATGTATTAATTGTGACGCATCAGGAGGATGCACGGGCCAATGCTCACCAATACCAAAGACATGACTAAAGCAGAACTACAAAAAGAAAGAGAACGCCTTGAGAAAAAACTAACCTTTGCGGAAAATAACCATTCCAAGCAGTTTGCAGGTTTCGTAAACGAAGGGAATTACCAAGATTCCTATAATAATGTTATGGCAATTTATCATCAGCTTTCCCAGGTCTGTGACGATTTAGGAGATCCGATCCCTATCAGGATCTAATAAATACATCGTTAAAGAATGCTACTACAGCACTGATGAAACCACCCGCACCCAGGCCCCACATAGTGGCCTGGGTTTTTAATTTAACGATATCATGGCTCATCTTCGTTTGGTTTTCGGCAAGCTTACTGATACCATCCAAGAGTTCCTTCTCAGTTGATTTAATGTCCTCATGGAGACGGTCTATCTCAGATAGAACCAACTCCTTATATCGAACCCAATCGTCTTCTCTGGTGTCGCTCATAACTTTACCTCGTCCCCTATATTATATACTAATTATTGCAATAAACTTTGCTAATGGTTTATACTAAAACTAACAATTCCACTTCTTTAGTGATAAACTGAGACGATCTTTGCCTGTGTTGTTACTGGACTTCTGACGCTTACGCATACCTTTCATTCTAGCACAGAAAGACTTTCTTCTGTTAGCAGCCTTGGAGCCCTTCTTGAGCTTGCTAGGCTTAGTAGTAACAGCAGTCTTAAGTTTAGAGCCTGGGTTCTGTGCTCTGTATGAGGCTACGCCTTTAGCGTTTAGGCCACCGCTAGGGTTCTTGCCCTCGCTTCTAGTCCAGGCAGCACTCTTCTCTGCGATGATGGACCCTATTCTTTGGTATTCTGTGTGATCAAATTTATACTTTCCCGGTTTCCCTTTACCTTTCATTGCTCTGAAAGGTGTTGTTAAGCTTCTCTTAACTGCCGTTCCAACGCCTCCTACTACTTTTCTTGGAATATTATTTAAGTATCGCCTCATCTTCCTTTTTTGACTATTGACGAAATTGCTTCCTTTCTTTTTAGGTTTAGTAGCATCAGGGGCGTCTTCTCTGTCCTGCAATCCCTGCTTTACTTTTTTTACATCAGCCTCTAATTTTTTTTGGGCCTGTATATTCCCATCCACGGCTAGACCTTTCAAGTGGGTTCTTTCGAAGGCATCTAAGGATTCAGTCATTAAAGAGGTAGCGAAGTTAAAGTAAGCAGTATGGAGAGCTTCGTCTTTTCTCTCTCTTGCTTCCTCTTCTGCCTTCTTACGATCCTCCTCAGCTTTCTTCTTAGCTTCAGCAGCTTCACGCCGTTTTCTCATAACATCCGCTAATGCGTCCGATGTATCGTCAACAACTTCAGCACCTTTTTTTAATGTGCTCGTTCCTGCACGCACCGCTGCTCCCGCCACTGCACCTTTTACTCCACCTGCCCCAGGCAAAATAGCGTCTTTTGCTACATTTTTAGCTAATCCAAAGGTCTTTCTTGTGCCTGAGACGACTGCTCGTTTTGTGCCTGAGACGACTGCTCGTTTAGTGCCTGAGACGGCTGCTCGTTTAGCCAATTTCTTCGCGCCATATTTAATTGCCTTCCCCGCCAGCCATCTACCTCCTGCCACCAATGCGGGAATAACAGGAAGTGCCTCATCTACTCGCGCAGTCTTCTCTGCAAGTTGTTTCCTCAAATATTGTTTTCTTGATTCCATGCTTGATTTCTCCAGGTATGTCGATATAATATGTAGCTGACCTACTAGGCTCGTTGTACCTTTCCCGCACCAAAAAATGAATATTTTCTACCTTCACGAATGCCCTCAGCAAGCAGCCATCGACCATGCCGATGTTCACTGCTCCAAAATGATGATTGAGTACGCTCAACTTCTGTCCACCGCACACCGTGTGACTGACAGTCCTTGGGCAGAAGACTGTTACCAGATCGCTCACAAGAACCATCCCAGCACGATCTGGGTCCGTGAGTCTACAGACCACTACACTTGGCTCTACGACCTGTGGCACAACCTTGCCAATGAGTTCTTCATGCGCCGTGGTAAGGAGCACGCTTCATGGACCAAGCTCAAGCATGTCCTGTGCCACAACCCTCCCCACCTTCCTCGTAACGGCTTCACGCCCCCTCCTCAGTGCATGCCTGAAGAATGCAAGCGTGACAACACCGTAGAGGCTTACCAGGGCTACTACGTCTACAAGAAGCTCGTAGAAGGCAAGCGTATCAACTGGGACTGGGACCTAGGTGGCTGTGTTCCTACATGGTTTCAAGAGAAGGCTCTTGTACTTTCTGCCTGAGTTGTTATAATAGATTCCATGAAGCACGCTACTCAACACGAAATTGTCTGGTCCCTCATCAAGAAGGGATCCACCCCCTCCCAGGATAGCATTGTCGCTGTCTATGAGAATCACTCTGACCTGCGCGAGAGGCTCACTGAGCTTCACAAGCGTTACCCAGGACAATTCACCATCTCCTCACTCTCCTTCTACCCCAAATCATGAAAGTATTAAACAACCACAAAGGAGACATCGACGGTCGAGTCAAGCTTGACGAAGATGATCTTTCTATTATTATTACCGCTCTGAAAGAATCAATTCAAAATTACCCTCTGTCTGCTGGTGTTTGGCACAAGC
>Ga0213869_10000760_pt1 | contig 25147 bp, 25 predicted proteins | sample PICome_10_FD_160083 | JGI IMG/M metagenome (GOLD analysis project Ga0213869, IMG submission 160083) | Coastal seawater microbial communities near Pivers Island, North Carolina, United States - PICO132 | ecosystem: Environmental > Aquatic > Marine > Coastal | place: USA: North Carolina...
GGCGTACCACCCGCTGCAATCGCTGCCGCCGCATGGTCTTGTGTTGAGAAAATGTTGCAAGAAGCCCAGCGCACATCCGCGCCCAGCTCTACAAGAGTTTCAATCAACACAGCAGTTTGAATGGTCATGTGCAAAGAGCCGACGATGCGCGCGCCCTTAAGCGGTTTGCTTTCGCCAAATTCACTACGACAAGCCATCAGGCCCGGCATTTCAGTTTCTGCAATATCCAATTCCTTGCGACCGAATGCAGCCAGAGAGATGTCTTTTACAATATAGTCATGTGCCATTTAATGGTCCTCATGGGGTTCTGTTATCTATGGAGTTAAAGGGTTGCGAGGCCATAACATTGCTTTGCCCTCTCGACAATAGTGCAGGGCGCAAGATAACTTATTTTGAAAAAAGGTCAGGCACTTATGAAACAACCCCGCGCATGGCAAAGGATGCTCTCTGGCCGTAGGCTGGATTTGCTGGATCCTACACCGGTTGATATTGAGGTGGAAGATATCGCTCATGGGCTGGCCTTTGTGGCGCGATGGAACGGCCAAACCGTTGGTAATTTTGCCTATTCGGTAGCGGAACACTCTTTGTTGGTTGAACAGATTTTCTTGCGCCTTCATCCCAAGTCCTCACCTGCGCATCGATTAACCGCTCTTCTGCACGATGCGCCGGAATATGTTATTGGAGATATGATCTCTCCGGTAAAGGCATCGGTTGGACCAGGGTATGATGATCTCGACAAACGGTTGGCCGCTGCCATTCATATCCGTTTTGGATTGCCGGCCGTCACGGCCTCGACGTTAAAAAAGCAGATTAAAAAAGCTGATAAGATTAGTGCGTGGTTGGAAGCGACTCAGCTGGCGGGTTTTTCACGGACGGAAGCGGATCGGCTGTTTGGCAGGGTGGATGCCAATCTTGTTGGCAGCTTAACACTTCATTTGCGCCCCCCTCTGGAGGTGCGGCAAGACTTTACTACGAAACACGCAGAGCTTCTGGCGTAGATGTGATCACCGGCGTTGCCAGTTTACATTGAGGTATAATGTTTCGGCCTTGCCTTCAAAGCGGTGCAGGGCTTTGGTGAGCTGGCTGCAACTCAAAATATGATTGTTTTATCAAAAAGGCCTTCCCCAAAATGGAAAAGGCCTCTCGAGTTTTGCGCTTACAGAGCCGACTCAGATGTTCGCAAAGTAGTCCTCACAGACGCCTTTGCGGTAAACATCTGCAGTACAACAATGCAGCCCGCCGCCAAAGGCATAGGCATCCCGTAGGTCGACCTCGACCACTTCCATGCCGAGCTTGTCCATTTGTTCTGCTTGATAGACCTCTGACTTTTCGACACAAACGGTTTTTGGATCCAGGACGAGAACATTCATGCTCAACCATGTCGAAGAGTAGCACAATGGCGGCGGAGCGTTGTGAGCCGGTTGGGCAGAATCGACAATCTGCCAATCGTTCTTTTCAAACATTTTGCGTTGTTCATCAGGCAGGCGGCGTTGTGGATTGTTCAAGATCAGCCCAGGGCGCAAGGGGGTGAATGTTGCGTCGATGTGAATGGGGTAGGGGTCACCTGGAAAATTCACTGCATGCACCCGATGATCTGGGAAATGGCGGCGCAGCCATTCGATTCCCTTGAGGTTCGTGGTGAACCCGTGTTGAACGACCAAATCTCTACCAAACCGCAGAACATCGGCGGCATCAAACAGAGGCTCTTCTTCGGTGGTGACAAAGAATTTGTCCGCCGTCCACTTCAGCCGTTTCTCAACACCGATCTTTTCAGACAGGTAATCGGGATGATAATCCGCATCGGTCAACCGAGGTTTGGGTGCGGATTCATGGCGAAATTTGGGGTCCTCTTCAAAATATTTTTGCATCAAAGGGCGGTAGTTCAAATACTCAAACCAGCGACAGCGATAAGACATGGTTGCTTCGAGTATTTCAGAACCGATGGTCAGCAAGACATCGCGTGGCGGCATACAACCAAATTGGCTTTGCGTTGAGAAATCTGGAGTTTGCACTGGCACTGAGTGATCAATTGATGTGGGGCGGTCCACGCGAATGCCGCGTTTTTTCAACTGGTTCGCAAAATTATCGAGCAACTCATTGGCGCGATCAATCGTTTCTTGTGGCCGGCGCCCCCATTGGCCGCGCATATCGCTATCTTCTGGTACTTTTGCGTCCAAAGCGGGCTCTTCTGCAGGAATATGGCAATCATCCGCCCGGCCAACGATCACATGGCGCAGAGGGTCCCATTCATTCCAACTATTAACAATTGTATTACCAGTGTCGCGCATTTGCAGGCTCCCGAATGAGTATGGGTGAGAATTATTAAATTGCAGATAAATCGTTTTTTGGGCAGTGGCTATATCAAAGCGAAGGGCGAAGGGTGACGTGCGACCTTTCGGCGTCTATATTGACAGTAAGGCCTTAGAGGGGCAGGCAGGCAAAGCAGCCGCGTCAAGCACAAGGGATCACGATGACGAATCACGTTTATAAAGGCGATTTGCCGGATGGCTTAGATTTGGGACCAATTGTGGCCATTGATTGTGAGACTATGGGTCTGAACCCTAAGCGCGACCGCCTCTGTGTGGTGCAGCTGTCCAGTGGTGATGGCCATGCGCATTTGGTGCAGGTGGCCAAGGGGCAAACCGGGGCGCCAAATTTATGCCAGATGCTCGAAGATCCCAATGTGCTAAAGCTATTTCACTTTGGTCGGTTTGATATTGCAGCTATGAAGGAGGCGTTTGGGGTTTTGGCCGCGCCGGTTTATTGCACCAAAATTGCCAGCCGCATGACCCGAACTTACACGGATCGCCATGGGTTGAAAAACCTGCTGCAAGAATTGTTGTCTGTGGATATTTCCAAACAACAGCAATCTTCCGATTGGGGTGCGGAGCAATTGTCTAAGGCGCAGGTGGAGTATGCTGCATCTGATGTGCTATATTTGCACAGGCTGCGTGGGCGTCTGAATGAGATGCTCATCCGTGAGGGCCGTATGGAACTAGTGCAATCGTGTTTTGATTTTTTGCCTACACGGGCCGAGCTAGATCTCGCAGGTTGGCCAGAAAGCGATATTTTTGCCCATTCTTAAGCTGGGATTTGATCACAGAGAGGCGCAATGCATTTTTCCTTCGACGATGGTTATTCGGCGCTTGTTGCATGGCTTAAAACCCTGCTTCCTATTGTTGCGCTTGGCCTTTTGTCGACAATTTTTCTGTTTTCTGGCAGAGTAGATGTGACCCAATCTTTGCCCTACACAGAGCATAACATTGCTGAAATTGTCCGTGAACAACGCATTACACGGCCATATTTCACCGGCATTGCCAGCAATGGCACAGAAATCGCGCTGTCTGCGGCCTATGCCTCACCGCAGATTGAAAACGCTCATATTCTTGAGATTACCGATCTATCAGTTGTGCTTCGATCTACCAGTGATCGGATGGTCCAAGTGACTGCGGGGCGAGGCGCTTTGGACTCCGCAACGCAAACAGCACAAATCTCAACAAATGTTCACATTGCTGCGCTGCCGGATTTTTGGGTTACAACGCAGGCCTTGGACATGAATCTTAACCAGGGAGTTGTATCTGCCAAAGGTGGATTTCAGGGGGTCACATCCTTGGGAGCAATCACTGCGGGAGAAATGCATCTGCAAATGACCGCCGATGACCAGCAAATTGTTTTCCTAAATGACGTGCGGCTGGTATACTCCCCAAAACTAATCGATTGAGGTTATCCGTGCGCCACATTTTGCTGCTCATTACAGTTCTGCTTTCGACAATTTGCGGAGCCTTGGCCCTTTCGGCGCAAACCACGTTATCCTTGGATGGGTTTCAAAGTGATCCAGAAGCGTCCGTTGAAATGTTGGCTGATAGGCTCACCGTTAGTCAAACAGATGGTGCCGCGCGGTTTGAGGGCAATGTGGTGATTGCGCAGGGGGATATGCGCCTCTCTGCGGCTCTGGTGGATGTCACTTATTTGGAGGCCGGCGAGATTGGCCTGCTTTCGGCCAGTGGAGGTGTTCTTTTGGTGTCAAAGACAGATTCAGCACAAGCGGACAGTGCGGATTATGATTTTACAGGACGCCAATTGCGGATGCGGGGTAATGTGTTGCTCAACCAGGGTGGGATCAGCCTGTCCGCTGATCTTCTGACGATTGATATTGATACGGGGGGCGCGGTGATGGAGGGTCGGGTGCGTACCGTATTGCCAAGTGTGTCAAAATAATGGGGGATCCGCGGTTTGAAGTATCGGATGGCGAGGGTGGCCTCAAAATAGAGTCTTTGCGCAAGAGCTACCGCAAGCGGCTGGTCATAAGCAACGTGAGCATGCATTTGCACCGCGGTGAAGTCGTGGCGTTATTGGGGCCAAATGGCTCAGGTAAAACAACATGTTTTTATTCAATTGCCGGGTTGGTCACGCCGGAGGGGGGGCGGGTGAGTATTGATGGCCGCGATGTCACCCGTTTGCCGATGTATCGGCGGGCTCGGCTTGGCATCGGATATTTGCCGCAAGAAATGTCCATTTTTCGCGGCATGAATGTTGAAAACAATATTCTCGCAGTCTTGGAATTGAGTGTGAAAGACCGTGATCGACGCTCTGAGCGCTTGGAAGAATTGCTCAATGAGTTTTCAATTGAACACCTGCGCCGTTCTCCAGCGCTTGCCCTGTCTGGTGGTCAGCGTCGGCGGGTTGAAATAGCGAGATCCCTGGCTGCTAACCCAAAATATTTGCTGTTGGATGAGCCCTTCGCAGGGGTGGATCCAATCGCGGTTGGAGAAATTCGCAATTTGGTATCAGATCTGAAAAAGCGCGGTCTTGGGGTGCTGATCACAGACCACAATGTTCGAGAAACCCTTGATATCGTCGACCGCGCGTATATTTTGCACGATGGCATGGTTTTGCGTAGCGGCACCGCACAAGAAATTGTTGAGGACGAAAATGTACGGCGTGTCTATTTGGGCGAAAATTTTAGATTGAGCTAATTTTCAATTTTGAGTTGACAATTACCCTTGATATTTGGCCAAATAGTCTTGTGACACGTTGTCATAATATTCAGTCAATTCAAACAAACTGCACCCCGCAGCTTGCGACCACTTATGGGATCGTGAGGCGTGATTGATGTGGCCTATCGCGTCCTTAGCTGGTCATTTTAAGGCTGATAAAAAGGAGACCAAATGCTTTATCAAATTTCTGGAAAACAAATCGACATTGGCGCCGCGCTTCAGACGCATGTAAAATCCGTTGTGGACGCCATCGCTTCAAAATACGCAGAGCGACCAACCGATGCTTCGGTAATATTCTCGCGAAGCTCTAATGAATTTGTCTGCGAGGTGAGTGTGCATTTGTCTACTGGATTAACGGCGGTAGCCAAAGCGCATGACCATGAAATATATGCCGCTTTTGATGCCGCTGCTGAAAAATTGGAAAAGCAATTGCGCCGATATAAGCGCAGATTGAAAGATCATCATAAAGAACGCGCCCTGCCCGTTGAATTCTCGGAAGCATCCTCGTATATCCTCGCCCAACAGAGCGATTCGATCGACAACGAGCCGGAGAGTTTGCAGCCTTTAATTGTAGCGGAGATGGAGCAAAAAATCCAATCTCTGTCTGTAGGAGAGGCAGTGATGCAAATGGAACTCGCGGGAGCGCCGGTCCTCGTCTTTAAAAACGAAGGTCATAATGGAGTAAACGTTGTATACCGGCGTGACGATGGCAACATTGGATGGGTCGACCCAGCCTAAGCCAAAATACAGCGAGGATTAATAATGGATCTACTTGAAATCATTCATCCTGATGCTGTGCGGAGCGCGCAATCTGTTGGCAGCAAAAAGCGTTTGTTCCAAGACCTGTCTGCTATGGCGGTGCAAGTTTATGGTATGGACCGTGATGGTACGGTTGAAGCGCTCTTGGAGCGTGAAAATTTGGGTCCAACGGGTGTGGGGCGTGGTGTCGCTCTGCCCCATGCGCGGCTTGAGAGCCTTGATCGCATAGTAGGATGTTTCATCAAGCTTGATCGTCCAATTGATTTTGATGCTGTTGATCGTCAGCCGGTTGATCTGGTCTTCGCGCTTTTTGCGCCGTTGAATAGCGGTGTGGAACATCTTAAGGCCTTGGCCCTCGTCTCGCGGACACTTCGGGATCCTGATGTGTGCATGAAGCTGCGTAACAATGAGAGTGCCAGCACCTTACTCGCGATCTTGCAGGAAGGTCCAAACTCGGTCGCGGCCTAAAACTCTAAGGGTTTAAACCCAAAATTGGTATAATAGGCAGCATAGGCAGCATAGGCCGCACGGGCCAAAGATGCGAGCTCCGTATCGTAGATTTCTGACAGTGCTGGGCTTGCGGTAGGGGTGCGTGTGGCAGACTATGCCATGTCAGACCAACCTATTAGGTCAACAATTTTAAGCCCTTTTCCAAAGCCTCTGTGCGCACGCGAATAAGTGGCGCAACGAATTTGCAAAAACACTGGATAATTTGTGATTGACTGGCCTAGACTCTGTCAACCCGCAAGGCAGTTTGGTCGGCTAAATTGAATGTCAGAAAATTTGGGAATTTGCCGAAGCACCTGCGTATTTTCCTGGTTGACAGGGGCGGATCATCTGGGCGCGCACCATTACTCATCGGGCGCAGCGTCCTGCGCAATTCTACATAGCGATCATCTTTAATTGGCAAGATATGTCGGCAAAATACTTCATAGGCGCTCGACTGGGTGATGCACAACTGTGAAACTGCGATGATTAGGATGGGTAATGTTCCAGCGACGTAGTGGTCTTTGGCCAAAATTGCGCTGCAGCTCCTGTGGGTCCGTTTGGCCCGATGCCGCCGGCCAAGTCTCGATGTGCCTGTCTGACCAGGTCGAAATTAGCATAAATAAAAAGGAAAATTTTGGCGTGGTGACATAGTGGAGGATGGTGGCGTCACGTTTGGGTTCAAGGTTGGGGGTTTGCGCCAGACCGAATCAATGGATCGATGACACCGCGGCTGCAAGTTCCTCAAAATTGGTAACCTTTTCGGCAATTGGCCGTAGGTTTTGGCGTTTAAGATTTTTCTATAGGCGTTCCAATTGTGATTGTGAGCCCAAAAAGCGCGCGATGCCATTCACAATATCTCATCCTACCAGATCCTCATACCGGACATAAAATGCGGATTAGCCGCTGACCTGTAGGCTGTGCTGCACTTCAATCTGGAAACTTTGCATTTCCGTGAGGTAATCTTCGAACCGCTTTAAACTGAATTCGACCTGCGCAGTTTTCAGGAGCGTGGTATTTGTGAGCTTCCACCGGCCTGTTGCCACAGCAATTTTCCAAGAGATAAAACTGTCGAGTGGGTTACGGGTAAGACTGATTTTAGCGAAGATATAAATTTATCTGTTAAAAATATATATGTACGTCCGTGGATTGTCTCGCTTTCCGTAGGGCCAACATTCTAAAGTTGTGTGACTTTTGTCCCTTGAACCACGTTTTCACTGCACACCTGGCCTTTCTTGTAAGCTTACGATTTTTGCAAGGTTACGCCTTCGGCATAGGCGATAAAGTATGGATTTTCATATTCTGGCTTGCCGTAGGTCAAGGGTGCTAGGTCATCAAATCGTACAACGGCGCCGCCGGCTCCGTTCAATACAGCATGACCGGCCGCTGTGTCCCATTCCATCGTGCGTCCCGCGCGTGGGTAGAGATCAGCTTCGCCGTTTGCGATCAGGCAAAATTTGAGTGACGAGCCTGCGCTTTTCAAATCTGATACTGGATATTTTGCAATATAGGCATCGGTCGTTTCGTCTCGATGCGATTTTGAAGCGACAACGCGTAAACTTTCAGGGTTTGGAACAGCGACCGAAATATGTTGGCACGCTCCAATTTTTTCTATTTCGAATGGACCCGTTTCCTCCAGTGATTGCCCGTCAGCGTCTGTATAGAATAACCTTTGTTTTGCTGGGGCATAAACAATGCCCCGAATTGGGGTGCCGTTGACCACATAGGCAATATTCACAGTGAAATCTCCACGGCGGTGGACAAATTCTTTTGTACCATCCAGTGGATCGACAATTAGAAATTCAGGTCCTTTTAACGCATGGCTCGCTGCTTGCTCTTCCGTGATTAAAATCACATCTGGAAAGGCCGCTTCCAACCCAGCGGAAATAATTGCATCTGCAGCCTTATCGGCTGATGTCACCGGGCTTGCATCTGATTTGGTTTTGACTTCGAAATCTGGGCCGTTATAGATCTCCATAATGGCGTCTCCGGCTTCAAGAGCGAGTCCGCGCATTACCTTTTGCAATTTGATAAAATCCAAACTTCGATGTTCCTTGCAGGTATATTGAATTAATTCATATTTTATTGAAAGTTATGGTCTATTGTTCAAAGTTGCAATTAGTCTTTGGTCTATATTTTTTGAAAAACTAAAATGTTTGCTATACCTTGCCAAATGCGCTCCGGTATCTCGGGCACCCTTGTCCTTCTCAAACAGGTCTATTTTGGCCACGTTGGCGGCATGCGCAAATTCAGTTGTTGGAATGCTGTGCTCGGGTTGATTGGCTCTATGATGCAGACGGTCATTTTTATAATGACTTTTTATTTTATGTTTCAGCTGATGGGAGCAAGATCGTCGCCGTTCAAGGGCAAATACATGCTCTATATTATTTCCGGCATCGCCATGTTCATGGTACATAATACAACTGTGCAGGCGGTGGCTGGGGCGGAAGGTCCGACCTCTGGGATGATGCAGCATGCGCCAATGCATACGATTTTGCGGCATGCTTGGCAGCGCTGCAAGGCGCTTTATCAACAAACAATTACCACCAGAAAAATCTGCTCCATTTACCATCTTACCGTCAACCCATTGGAGATTTTCAACCCAATTTGCTTGGCCGGTATGTTTTCTTCAGCTGGGTTACCGGTGTAGCCATTGGCATGGTTTTTGGGCTTTAACACCATGGCACCCCCACTCGTCAAAATTCTTTTGATGGGCTATCATCGGGAAAAATGTTCGTTGCCAATACGGTACCATCCTTCATGCTGGCCATGTTTGACTGGAACCCATTGTTTCACTGCGTGGACCAAGCGCGCGGTGTGATGTTTATCAATTATTCGCTGATACACCCAAATTTATCTTATCCGTTAAAGGTTGTCTTGGTTCCTGTTTTCATCGGTCTTGTGCTAGATCTTTCACTCTCAAACGGGCTTCTAAGAACTGGGGAGCCACTAGAGAAGGCCATTAGCGCACCACGCGCAGCGTTACATTGAGCCGTCCACCTTCTTTCAGAAGAGATGAGCTGCCAAATTTGATTCGGTCAATGCCGTGATAGTTCAGCCTTGCGGCGCCGCCCATCACCGCGACATCACCAGATTGGAGCCAAATCGATTCCGTTTTGCCGCCGCGCTCGGTGCCGCCCACGCGAAACAGGGCATCATCCCCCAAAGATATAGACACGACGGGCCAATCAAAATTGGCTTCATCTCGATCTTGGTGCAGACCCATGCGGGCGCCTTCGCCATAGAAATTGACCAAGCAACACTCGGGGTCCGGGACCTCGCCTGCCACCACCCGCCAGATGGCCATGATCGGGCCTGGAATTTCTGGCCAATTCACGCCGGTGGGATGCTGCTTTACATATCGATATCCGTGCTGATCTGAAAACCAGCCAAAGTCACCAGCGGCCGTCAAACGTACAGACATAGGTTTGCCAGATTTTGTTTTTGGCGAAAAAACGGGCGCTTGTTCAGCTACCTGCCGTAGCACCTCGACCAGACGCAATTGATCACTTGGGGATAAAAACGCCTTAAAAACAGATATCCCACCCACAGTTAGCGTGGGGCTGGGTGTGTTCTGCCCATTTAACTTTATAAAATTCAAATTTCATTGCCTCCAGATGGTTGCAGGGGATGTTTGACACACCTATATAGCGCGATGAGCTGGTAGTTTAGAAGAACTGCTGAATTAATTGAGGCACAGGCGCCGCACTGCGGGCCGGCGGCCTCGGTATCGCCAGAACGAAGGGATGCTAAGAAATGGCTAAAGTCATTGGAATCGACCTTGGAACAACAAACAGCTGCGTATCGATCATGGACGGATCGCAGCCACGGGTCATCGAAAATGCAGAGGGCGCAAGGACAACTCCATCGATTGTTGCATTTACCGAAAGCGAGCGCCTTGCGGGCCAACCTGCCAAACGCCAGGCTGTTACCAACCCAGAAAACACTATTTTTGGTGTAAAGCGCTTGGTTGGCCGTCGGTACGATGATGCCCATCTAAAAAAAGATATGAAAAACCTTCCTTTCAAGGTTCTGAATGGTGGCAATGGGGACGCTTGGGTTGAAGCACAAGGCGACAAATTCTCACCGTCGCAAATTTCTGCATTTATTTTGCAAAAAATGAAAGAAACAGCTGAGAGCTATCTTGGCGAAAACGTCTTGCAAGCGGTTATCACCGTGCCGGCCTATTTTAATGACGCGCAGCGCCAAGCGACGAAAGACGCAGGAAAGATTGCTGGCCTTGAGGTCTTGCGGATTATCAATGAGCCAACAGCTGCGGCCTTAGCTTACGGTTTGGACAAAAAGGAATCGCAAATCATTGCCGTCTATGACCTTGGTGGTGGGACATTCGATGTCACCATCTTGGAAATTGACGACGGCCTGTTTGAAGTAAAATCCACCAATGGGGACACGTTCCTTGGTGGTGAAGACTTCGACATGCGCATCGTTAACTACCTTGCGGAAGAATTCCAAAAGGAAAATGGCGTTGACTTGACCAAAGATAAAATGGCTTTGCAGCGTTTGAAGGAAGCGGCTGAAAAGGCAAAAATTGAATTGTCCTCTTCCAGCCAAACAGAAATCAACCAGCCATTCATCTCTATGGACGGCGCATCTGGTCAACCGCTGCACCTCGTGGTGAAACTCACGCGGGCAAAATTGGAAAGTTTGGTGGGTGATCTCATCAAATCTTCCTTAAAGCCTTGCCAAGCTGCGTTGAAAGACGCGGGCCTGTCCACTGGTGACATCGATGAAATCGTTTTGGTCGGCGGTATGACCCGTATGCCAAAAGTGATTGAGGAAGTAACCAAATTCTTTGGCAAAGAGCCAAACAAAGGTGTGAATCCTGATGAAGTTGTCGCCATGGGCGCGGCTATTCAAGCTGGTGTTTTGCAAGGGGACGTGAAAGACGTTGTCTTGCTCGACATAACACCTTTGTCCTTGGGTATTGAGACTCTGGGCGGTGTGTTCACACGCTTGATCGACCGTAACACCACGATCCCAACTAAAAAATCACAAGTTTTCTCCACCGCAGAAGACAATCAAAACGCAGTGACCATTCGTGTGTTCCAGGGTGAGCGGGAAATGGCAGCTGACAATAAAATCTTAGGTCAGTTTAATCTTGAAAGCATTCCACCTGCGCCGCGTGGCATGCCGCAAATTGAGGTGACATTCGACATTGATGCCAATGGGATCGTATCGGTTGGTGCGACCGATAAGGGCACCGGCAAGGAGCAAAAAATCACCATCCAAGCTTCGGGTGGTCTGTCAGACACAGACATCGACGCCATGGTGAAAGATGCGGAAGCCAATGCCGATGCAGATAAAGAACGTCGGGAACTGGTGGAAGCTAAGAACCAAGCAGAAAGCCTGATCCATTCCACTGAAAAGGCTATGGAAGAGCACAGCGATAAAGTTGATCCAACTACAATCGAAGCGATTGAATTGGCTATGGCGGCATTGCGCGATGATCTGGAAACAGAGGATGCGGGTAAAATAAAAGCGGGCATTCAAAACGTGACCGAAGCGGCGATGAAGCTGGGTGAAGCGATTTATAAATCTAGCCAAGAAGCAGAAGCCAATGGTGATGCAGATGATGGTGGTCCGGTTGCGGATGATGACATCCTGGATGCAGATTTCGAAGATTTGGACGGCGACAAACGCAACTAACGTCCGGTTAAAGATCAGTCTAGACCGGCCTGCGATTTTGCCGGCCGGTTTTTCCGTTCCAGAGGGGACAGTTTAGATGTCAAAACGCGATTACTACGAAACGCTCGGGATCTCGAAAGGTGCGACGGCGGAGGAAATCAAAAAAGCCTATCGTCGTAAGGCGAAGGAGCTTCATCCAGATCGCAATGCAGATAATCCAGCCTCAGAGGGTCTCTTCAAGGAGGCCAATGAGGCTTACGAAGTTCTCAAAGATAGTAATAAAAAGGCTGCCTATGATCGCTACGGTCATGCAGCCTTTGAGGGCGGCGGTGGCGGGGGTCGGGCCGGAGGGCAAGGAGATTTTTCCAGTGCTTTTTCCGATGTTTTCGACGACCTTTTTGGCGATTTTATGGGCGGACGCGGTGGTGGCGGCCGGCAACGTGCGGCGCGTGGTTCGGACCTGAGATATAATATGCGCGTCACCCTCGAGGAGGCGTTTCGCGGGCTGCAAAAAACCATCAATGTGCCAACGACGGTATCTTGCACAACATGTTCTGGGACAGGCGCGGCGGCTGGCAGTGAACCGGCGACTTGCGGTACCTGCTCCGGCATGGGTAAGGTACGCGCGCAGCAAGGATTTTTTACTGTTGAGCGCACGTGCCCCAGTTGTTCTGGCGCAGGGCAGGTGATAAAAAACCCATGCTCAAGTTGCAATAGCGCTGGGCGAGTTGAGAAAGACCGGGCACTGTCCGTCAATATCCCGGCAGGTGTCGAAACTGGCACGCGCATTCGCCTGTCAGGCGAGGGGGAGGCGGGTGCACGCGGTGGGCCTCAAGGCGATCTCTATATCTTCATTGAGGTGGCAGATCACCAAATTTTTGAGCGCGACGGCAACAATCTTTTTTGCAATGTGCCTGTGTCAATGACCTCCGCCGCATTGGGTGGTGATATCGAAGTGCCAAATATTGACGGGGGTCGCAGCCGGGTTAAGATCCCAAGCGGCAGTCAATCTGGCCGGCAAATGCGTTTGCGCGCTAAGGGGATGCCCTCGGTGCGTGGCGGCGGTGTGGGCGATATGTTCATCGAGCTTCAGGTGGAAACGCCCGTAAATTTGACAGCGCATCAAAAAGAGATTTTGAAAGAGTTTGAAGCACTTTCAAGTAACAATAGCCCCGAGAGCCAAGGTTTTTTCACAAAGGTCAAACGATTTTGGGATGGTGTGAAGGGTCAAGATTAAAGCATGAAGCCTGGCGTTGAATAAGATTTGCGCTGGGCTTTTATTTTACCCAAATTTCAACGCGGCGATTTTTATTTTGGCCCCAGGCTGTATCGTTGCAGGCCAACGGCAAGCCCTCCCCTAATCCGAGAACCTCAAACCCATTACTGAGCTGGGTATCCTCAAGCATTGTGGCGATGGTGGCGCGAACGGCGCGGGCGCGGCCGAGGGAAATTTGCACATTGCCATCTGCGCTCCCTTGGCTGTCGCTGAAACCGACAAACATGACGTTTCGTCCTTTAAAATACCCATCCACTAATAAATGTTTGAAGAACTGGAGATTGGATAGTGAGTCTGTATCCATGATCTGCACGCCCTCCAAAAAGTGGAACGCCAGAGACATTCGTTCATAGCCATTCAGCTTAAGCACGGCCTGGCGCAGATCCTTGGTGCGCATATTTATATCGGTGTTTAAAATCGCATTGATCAAGAAGCCAGATTGCCCATGAATCTCAGTCTTTTTGAGGCTTCGGCTGATGAAACCTAGCGTCTGCACCGTGTCCTGTGCCTCTGGTGTTAGCAAAAAGGCCCAAAAGGCGCGGGTGATATTTTGCATCTTCTTCGGTGCGGCGATCAGATATATCGGAATTTGAAGGGGATGCGCGGGGGCTTGGATTTCAGTTGGCATCACCTGTTGGACGCAACCCAAGCTCACCCGCACTAAGGTATTCTGCGGCATCTGATCCGCGCTTATCGTTAAACGACCAGGGGTGTTCACTCCCTTGGGCGGCATCTGTTTGGCCACATCGAAAACTCTTAAGAGTTGCCGCAACGCCAGAGTTTGATCGTCTTGTCCTGTTAGAAAGACTGGGTATTGTGTACCTGAAGTAAGTGGCCAAAGCCTGGGTTTTTCATCTAACATCGCTACCAATTGGCTCATCGTGATGAATCGGTTGGGATTGCTGGGCTGGGAATACAAATACAGATTTTGCCATGCCAAAACCATAGAGTTTTGTGGATGGTCTAAGGTGCTGAACATATCCTTTTGGAGTGCAGCCTGTTCCTCTTGCGTGGCTGCGCGCCGCGTCAAAGCAAAATGAGCTTGGTCATCTAAAATATCTAAAATTGCGTGACTACTATCGCGGTCAGAAAGTGTGAAGACCGCGCGCGCGCCACCACTTTTGGGGTCAAACAAAGTGATCTGCCCGGCCGTATCTTGAGACAGCTGATAGGAATAGCCCTCATGGTCTGCAAATGACTTAATGAGCGGCATGAGCAGTGCGGAATTCAAAGATCTGTCGCCGGAGAATATGACGTTTTCGGGTGATACTCTCAAGGGGGGACAGGCCGCCCCTCGGCAGATCATCATATCAGCAGCTAAAGTTAATTGCCCAAACTCAGATTGAATTTGATAAATTTCTCCATCAAAAGAGATTAGCGTGCCGAAGACTGAAAATGAGTCATCGCGCAGCACCAGCTCAACGGGATCCGCGATCGCCGCGCCGATGCTTCCGAAAAAGCAGGTCACAGCGCATAGTCCTATTCTCAAAATACGATGCAAATGAGGTCCAACCCAGGCAACTTATGGGTCATACTTTCCTGGGTTTCACCGATTCTATCAACAAAAGAATAGCTTCAGGGCTGATTTCTTTCACAGAATTCAGCGTGCATTTGGCTAGGCGAAGGCCACCTGTGCAATAGGACGCATCTGCTCTAGGTTTTAATTGGTTTTGGAACGCTCATTGCGGTGCCGGGGACATTGACCAAAGAGCCTATAGCTACCGAAAAAGGCCTCAATGGCATCCGCAGGAATGATCTGCCCGTTTTCAAGCTCTTTGGAGCTGCGAAGAATGGCGGTGTAATCAAGTAACAGGCGCGCGATGTCGTGGCCCACTGGCGCCGTTTAGTTTCTTGAAATATTGGTTTCACTCAGACAGGTGCCATCAAAGATCAGATTGCGCATATGAACATCGCCATATTGAACCGCAGATACAGTTTGTTGATTGGAATATTTGGTCGCGAGTTCTGACAGCTGTTCAACCCCGCGCAAAATAAGGGGCTTGGAGACAAATTTCAAATCTCCGGTTTGAATTTTCTCACTCAGGTCGTGGTAGTAATTCACCGCATGTTTTGGTTGAAAATGCGGGTCTCCGAAACTTTGGTATCGATGATATGCACCCGACCACTCTCCAGTGTGTTGCAATAGTTCAAGTTGTATGGGGTGATCGTCTGCGGCATCGCGCATGAACTCCGAAAAGGGCAGACCATCCGCATAGGCCGCTAGGCTGGCTTGATTGGCAATATCCAAGCACATGGGTTTTAGAAGAGATAGGCGTTCGGTTCGTTGAAAGGCGCGAGACGCTTTTTCCAATCGCAGATAATGCGCGGTAAAGGCGGCTTGTACGCGGGGCTGCTGTTTTAGCCGATATTTGAACAGCCCGTGGTTTGGGTGCTCTAACAAATATGAAATGCGGGCCACATTTTTTTCGCGTTTGGACAGCAAAACATAAGACCAGGCCTACCTCAGGCAGTTATGCTTCCTTCCAAATACCTGGCCAGGCCGCATGCGCTGCTTTTTCCAGTTTTGTTGTGGGGTTTTCGAGCCACATGAGGGGAGACCATTAAAAATAAAAAATATCCTAGAGGAATCTAGGCGACAAGTTGGAGTAAAATTATACAAATTTTAGCGTGGCATTGACCAGTAAAGCTTGTGATCTTTAAGTTTATGAAGGATCGATGGGATCGATTGGGCCAAGTGGACCCCCGAATGTTAACTCTACCTGACGTGCAGCGGTCAAAAGCGCGGCCTCGCCCCTAGGTTTCCCGATAAGTTGCAGCCCCACTGGCAAGCCGCGCGGGCCGCGCCCTACCGGCACTGATATCGCAGGTAGGCCGGTGGTTGTGGCTAAAAAGGCAAAGCGCAACCAATCCATATAGTTGGTCAACTCCACACCACCCACGCGTTTCACCCACTCTTCAGAGGACACATGCGGCATGCAGCCCACCACCGGGCAAGCGAGGACATCGAATGTTTCAAACAGGCTCAGCATATTGTTAAACAGGGTAGAGCGGTTCAGATTGGCGTCGACAATATCCTCTAAGGTCAACGCCTGTCCAAAGGCCGTATTTTCAGCGAGCGTAGTTTTGAAATGTGCTTGGACCTCTGGCGGTAGGCGCCTTGCTGCTGTGGCCCACATAAGGCCGCGCAAAGTGTGATAGCTGTGCTCAAGATGGGTGAGATCTGGGCAGGTCTCCTCGATGCGCGCGCCGTTTTTTTCAAGCTGTCGCATCACAGAGGCAAGATGCTGAGCCATTTCGGGATCGACTTGTCCAAAGCCTCCTAAATCAGAGGAAAAGGCGATCTTTAGCTTTCCTTCAGCACGAATGACGGCCTCCTGATAGGGAATTTCAGGTGCTGGATATGAGATGGCGATCTGTGAATCAAAACCTGACATTGCATCCAAAAACAATGCACAATCCCTAACGGAGCGAGCCATTGGACCTTGTACCCCCTCAATAATAAATGCCGTGTCCTGTCCTGGGCCGCCGGCAACTCCCGGACTAGGGCGCAGGCCCACAATGCCGCAATAGGCGGCTGGGGTGCGCAGGCTGCCACCGTGATCGGATCCATGGCTTAGCCAAATTTCTCCAGCGGCCAAAGAGGCTGCTGCGCCGCCGGATGAACCGCCTGGATTGAGCGCGGTATTCCAAGGGTTTCGGGTTTGTCCGAAGACATCGTTGAACGTATTGCCGCCTGCACCGAATTCAGGCGTGTTGGTTTTGCCTAAAATCACCGCACCGCGCTGTTCCAACTGGTCCACCAAAGGATCACCTTTTTGCGGTATAAAATCTGCCAGCCCCTTGGTTCCAAAAGTTGTTCGGACATTGGAGACGGCGTTGAGGTCTTTGATTGTGATGGGCAAGCCTGCCAGCCAACCGGCCGCGGTGCTGTTTCGGTTTGATAAGTCCACAGCACGCGCCCGTGCTTCACAAAGGGTGGGTGTGGCATTGATCAACGGTCCGGTTTGGGCAATGCGCACCAAAGCCGCATCTATCAGTTCTGCCGTGGAAATTTCCCCAGTTTTCAGCAGGGCAACCACTTCGTGGGCTTCAAATCTGCAAAGTTCTGGCCCGGTGAACAATGGGTCTGATTTCATTATGCGCCCCTTTTATATCACGAATTAATGACTGCATCATAGGTGGGTATGGGTCAAGTCAAAGGGGTAAGGTGATCCATGGCCTGTTTTTGGCTCAGGAAAATCTTTCCTGTGAGCTGTGTGAGAAACTCCGTGCCCGTTAATCGGTCCGTGACCGGTCCTTTCACCTCTGATAGATGAAACAACACGCCCACATCCTCAAGTCGTGTGTTCACTGCCTCTAAGGAGTTCAGTGCGCTCATATCAATGTCATTTATGGCAGTGCACATCAAAACCACATGACGCAATTGAGGTTGATGCGTGGCGTGCGCAAACAGGTAATCTTCTAAGTAGCGCGCATTGGCAAAATAGAGGCTTTCATCCACGCGGATTGTTAAAATGTGAGGTTGGGTGATGACATCATAGCGCAGAACATTTCGGTAGTGTTCTGAATTTGGCACTTGCCCTACTATTGCGATATGGGGTCGGGAGGACTTGTAAAGATGAATTAAAATTGAAACCAAGATTCCAGCGATTACCCCAGTTTCAACTCCCACAACCAGCGTTACAGCCACGGTGGCTGCAACGGCAGTGAAATCTGCTTTTGAATAACGCCAGGCTTTCCCCAAGATTTTAAAATCCACCAAAGAGAGTACAGCAACGATGATCGTTGCGGCTAAAGTGGCTTTGGGCAGAAAGAAGATGAGGGGTGTGAGAAATAGGGAGGCAAAGATCAGACCCACTGCTGTATAGGCTCCGGCCGCTGGTGTTTCGGCGCCCGCATCGTAATTGACGACAGATCTCGAAAAACCGCCCGTTACGGGAAAGCCAGAGGTTAGGGACGCACCAATATTGGCGGCGCCGAGGCCGATCAGCTCTTGGTCTGGATCAAGCCGTTGGCGTTTCTTTGCCGCTAGAGTTTGCGCCACGGAGATGGATTCCACAAAGCCAATGACAGAAATTAATATGGCTGACGCAAGAAGGTTGCTCCAGAGATCAAGTGAAAATTTTGGCAATGTGAGTGGCGGCAAACCCTGCGGCACCGCGCCGACTATATTTACGCCCAAGCTTTGCAGGTCGAGCAGCCACACCAGTGCGATGGAGGCGACAATTGCGGCAACTGGCCCCATTTTTGCCATAATTTTGGCAATAGGCTCGGCCAGGCCCAGCATCACTAAGAGCGGCAGCAAACCTTTGCGTACCCAGAATAGAAAGGCTGTGGTAAGGCCGCCAATTAGCGCGGTGATCCAATTGATGTCCTGTCGATGTGCCCAAAGAGACTTTGCCAATTGCAACAAATTATGGCCCTCTGCCTCAATACCCAAAATGGCCTTTAGTTGGCTAGCAGCAATGATCAGGCCGGAGGCCGTGATAAAACCAGCGATGACGGGATGTGATAGGAAATTCACCATGAAACCTAAGCGAAACAACCCCATTGCGACCAAGAACACGCCTGACAAAAAGGCCAGGGCGATGGCGGCGAAGATATAGTCTTCACTGCCTGGTGCGGCGATGCGCGAGATAGAGGCTGCGGTCAGCAAGGACACGACTGCCACCGGACCCACAGCTAAAGATCGGCTCGTGCCGAATACTGCATAAAGTGTGATGGGCAAGATGGACGCGTAGAGGCCCATTTGCGGCGGTAGGCCCGCGAGCATGGCATAGGCCAAGGATTGTGGAATTAACATGATGGTCACAATCACCGCTGCGGTGAGATCATTGGTAAATGTTTCGCGATTGTATGTTCTGCCCCATGTCAAAATTGGCAGATATTGGGTGAATATTGCTATGAGTTTCATGTCAGTGTTCCGGTCATGATGGACGGGTGGTTGGTGCATGTCGCGATTGATGCGCGCAACCGGGTTAAGTGTGAGAACGCTGCTCTACAGGGCGGCCGCGGAGAGTCTTGGGGTGAGTGCGGTCAGGTCATGACCAGCAGATTTTGCAGCCGAAAGTATATCATCCACGGGTTGCCCAATTTGGGCTTGATGCAAAGCCCAAAGGGCGGTTGCGCGCATGCCGCTGCGGCAATAGGCGAAAATGGGACCTGAGCTTTTTGTGACCATATCGCCAAATTTCGCGATTTGCGCGTTAGAGATTTGACCGGGAACGATGGGCAGATAAAGGGCCGCAAGTTCCAAGGAAGCGGCCTGTGTTTTCAGGGCCTCAAATACCGGTTGGCTGGGTCCTTCGCCATCAGGGCGCAGGCAAATAACGGATTTGATGCCAGAGATTTGAAGATCTTCGACATCATCAATTTCAATCTGGGGTCCAACATAGAACTGATCTGACAGATTTCTCATAGACATGGCTTGTCCTTTTGCCACGATTACTAATCGGGCAATTATGTTTCAAAAGTGAGGGGCGATTTTACAAAGAGTTGATTGGAACTTTCAGGCTCGGGCGCCCCTCGTGATCTGTAGGAACTTCGCCCGCCCGCATGTTGACTTGCAGGGCTGGAATGATCAACTTTGGCATTGCCAAGGTGGCGTCGCGCTCGGTGCGCATTTTCACAAAGGATTCGCGGGTTGCGTCACCGCCAACATGGATGTTGAAGGCGCGTTCTTCTGCCACGGTGGTTTCCCACTGAATGTCGCGCCCATTGGGCCCATAGTCATGACACATAAACAAGCGCGTTTCATCTGGCAGGCTTAACACTTTTTGGATGGAGTCATATAAGATTCCTGCATCACCGCCGGGGAAATCCGCGCGTGCCGAACCGCCATCAGGCATGAATAATGTGTCGCCTACGAAAGCTGCATCACCCATGACATGCACCATACATGCTGGGGTATGTCCGGGCGTGGCGATGACGCTGCCTTGCATTTGCCCCACTTGGTAGCGGTCCCCATCTTCAAACAGCGCATCAAATTGTGATCCATCGCGTTGGAAAGCGGTTCCCTCATTGAAGATTTTGCCAAAGGTGTCCTGCACTTGAATGATTTTCTCACTGATCCCGATTTTGCCACCCAGGTTCTCTTGCAAATAGGGCGCAGCGGAAAGGTGATCGGCGTGCACATGGGTTTCAATGATCCACTGTAGCTCAAGACCACGATTTTCGATCGTTTTGATGACGTCATCGGCGCTCTCAAAGGTGATCCGGCCGGCTGCATAATCCATATTCATGATGGAATCGATCACTGCGCAGGCATTGCCGCTCGGCTCCTTTACAATATAGCTGATGGTGTTGGTTTGCACATCAAAGAAGGCCATAACTTCCGGCTGGTCCAGGGTACTCGGTTGTGTATCAGACATTGGATCACCTTTCTAGAAAACCTGTAATCGCAAAGTTTAAATGCGGCTGTCTCGCTGTTGAAGAACGTATTTGGATGCCGCCATCCCTGTCAACATTGTGGCGACAAAGATCAACGTGCCTTCAGCGGCAAGTGGCAGCGCAGTCATTGCTGGACCGGGGCAGAATCCGCCTAAACCCCAACCCACACCGAATATGGCAGCACCTGTAATTAAACGCGCGTCGAAATCTGTGCGGGTGGGCAGATGGAAGACATCGTTGAAAAACGGCTTACTCCGGCGTGTGACCAACCAAAATCCAGGCATGGTGACAGCAATTGCGCCGCCCATAACGAGGGCAAGGCTGGGATCCCATGTGCCAAAGAGGTCAAGGAAATTTTGGACCTTGGCTGGATTGGCCATGCCCGACAGTAATAGACCGAAGCCAAACAAAAGACCGGAAATAAGTGTAACAAGATTTTTCATGGCCCTAGCTCCCGAAAAAGTGACGAAGCAACAAAACGGCGATAAAGCTGGTGCTCATGAAGGTTAATGTTGCAACAATTGAGCGGCCGGAGAGACGAGAAATGCCGCATACCCCGTGGCCACTTGTGCAGCCATTGCTCAAGACAGATCCAAAACCGACCAAAACGCCGGCCAGGGCTAAAAGCGGCAAGTTATTTGAAACAGTCTGCAATGGGGCTTGACCGTTGAATACGATCCAAATGGGCGCGGCGAGCAAGAGACCAATAATAAAGATCAGACTCTGTGGGAGTGATTGATCTTTAGTGGAGGGGGGCAGCATGCGTGATAGGATGCCGCTGATCCCAGCAATACGACCATGGGTCGCCATCAATAAAACAGCTGAAGTGCCAATAAGGCCGCCCCCCAAAAGTGATAGAAGTGGTGTGAACTCGGTTTCCATATTTGGCCTCATTGTAATGCCATATTTTATATTCTTATTTTTATATATAAACAATTGTTAATATACAAGCGTAATATTGCATCTCTATGCAAGATCGGCTCACACCAATCGACGCGGGGCGATAAGGCCTATATCCTTAGCCAATGAATTCGCTGGTCACCTGGCAAATTGCTCCCTATGTATTAAGTATGGACGTTTTCGTGTTTGTTATTTTGTTGGGCACATGTTTTGCCGCTGGCGCAACTGGGGCTTTGTTTCAACCTGGAAGCTGGTATCAGGTGCTTAACAAACCTGTCTGGACTCCGCCCAATTGGGCTTTTCCATTGGTATGGACAACCATCTATTTTTCCGTTTCTTTCGCGGGCGCTCGCGTGGCCAACATGGAGGGTAGCGCTGTTGCCTTAGCCTTTTGGGCTATGCAGGTGGGGTTCTCGACCCTATGGACACCGGTGTTTTTTGGGCTGCGGCGATTGCGTGGTGCGCTATTGGTGATGTTGCCGCTATGGCTATCGGTATTTGGAGCGACCCTAGCTATGTTTGAGCTGGACAGAGCCGCTGGCTTGGCATTTTTGCCCTATATAATCTGGGTCACCATAGCTGCTGCACTAAACTACCGGGTTGCACAGCTGAATCCCAAGGTTGCGCCCCGAGACCTGTCAGCGGATTAACCTTGTGATAAATTTATGGCCACTCCTTGCACTTTGCAGCTCATTCTTATCGGTGGGGTTGGCACATGCAGCATGAGCCGATTTCGATTTATGTTGTTGATGGTGATTCATGGGCTTTGGAAAGTCAAACAGCATTTTTGAGTGCAGCGGGCTATGCCACTTTTCCCTGCAACTCAGCTGAACAGTTTCTGAAACAGTTCGATATAGAACGAAAAGCCTGCGTGGTTATGGAGCTGCGGTTGCCTGGAATGTCTGGAAGTGAGCTGCAGGACTATCTAGCGTCCAACGGACTGGATATTCCCATTGTGATACTAACAGCTCATGGCGATGTACCCGTCGCGGTGAAAACTCTGCGTGCTGGCGCTGTAGATTTTATCGAAAAGCCGGCGCCTGACTCTCGATTATTGGAGGCCATCGGCACTGCTTCGGAGCTCATATTTTACAGAGAGCCAAATCGCCTTTCGCAGCAAATCATTGCACAGCGTTTACGCTCCTTAACGGATCGCGAGCGCGAGGTCTTGGAACATCTCCTAAAAGGTAAGCTTAACAAGGAAATCGCTGTGGACCTAAATGTGAGCCAGCGTACAATCGAAGCGCATCGCGCCCGCATACGCGAAAAGACCCGGGCACGCCGGGTTGTAGATTTGATCCGCATGTTCGGCTAAGGATTGATAATAAGTATAATTACGTACGTAATGTCCCTAATTATGTCATACTGTGTTCTGTGGTCTAAAGATCTTGATGATAGAAAATGGTTGGACCGGGTATAGACAAAGTAAGTGAGTATCTACTCAATAAATGAAAGCTTTAGGATTTGGTTTTCAGCCAGAATTTTAAGATAAATAAGATTATTTTGGAGGATAGGGTCTAAATTTAACATGGAATCTGCTGTGCGGGAATATTGTTACAAAGATTAGTAGCCCCCCCCATCGAATTGAAATGATCAGCCCTCTCGCCAAGGGAACTGTCATTTCGCAATTGGATGCAGTGTTAACAAAGGTGTCCATGTGGGTAACGATAATAGGGGACACATGAATGTTGAAACAACAAGGCTCCGCTTCAGGAGTGCAGTCGACAGATGCCTTCGAATGGGAAGTGTATCACAACAACGAAACAAATATATTTGAACTCAGCAAAAAGCTGCCGGACAATCTGGTTGCTAGCCTAGCGCGAGAAGTGATTTTGCGCGTGGCGTCAAAGGCTGAGGCAGCGGAGCCAGTTGCGCGCCCGGTGTCGCAAGAGGAATTACTGGTATTCAGTACGGCGCTCGCATCCGACAGCCCCAAAAGTGCTGCACAGATTATTGCTGCGGAACGCGCAGCTGGTCGTCCGGCGGAAGATATATACGTCAATTTACTGGCGCCAGCTGCGCGACAACTGGGCGATATGTGGACCAGCGATCACATCACATTCGCGCAAGTCACGGTTGGTTCAGGTCGCATTTTTGCGATTATGCGATCAATGCGGCACATGTTTGAGACCTCTGCCCTACCCGATGAGCCAGCGGTTATTTTCGCCTCTGTGCCGGGTGAGACTCACACGCTTGGGGTCCGTATTGCAGCAGATTTTTTCCGAAATGATGGGTGGAATATTTCACTATTGGTGGGCTTATCCCACGAGGATCTGCTTGCTGAGATCGCACAGATCTCCAGCCGCATGGTGGGTCTGTCTTTCAGTGGTGAACATTCGCTTGAGGCTCTTTCACATCTGATTGTCGCGCTTCACATCTGCGCGCCACATCTGTCAATTGTGATTTGTGGCCAAGACGCTGAAGAGTTTCGACCAATTTTGGAGCTCATGGGTGTCAATGGGATCGCCGTCACCATGGAAGAGGCAAAGGCGCATTTCACCCGCTTGTCAGAGGCTGAGACGTAAATTAATCTCTTACACTAAGTTGTATTTTCGTAACTTTACATAGAGTGATTGCCGTGACAGTCCGAGCATCTCGGCTGCGGCGACGCGGTTGTTTGAGGTCATGCCAATCGCAGTTTCGATACACATTTTTTCAACTACATCGGTACTGCGCGCAACAACATCTTTGAGGGACTGGCTGCCAATCAGCTCAACAACGGAATTAACCTCTGCTTCTGACATTTGACTGGCGGGTGTTGAGATCGCCTCGACGCGACGGGCATTGCGCATGACCAAAACGCAAATTGGCTCACGTTCAGTGCGAATTTGTGTGGTGGATATCTCAACAGGGCGCTCGTCCCCATGCTCGTTTAAAATCTTTGTCGAATAGAGCCGCATCTTACCATTGCGACGGGCGTTTTCCAAAATAACGTTAAGATCGACGGATCCACGGGCAAAGAATTCCGATATGCTGCGTCCACTAAGGGTTTGCGCATGAGTGACATTGGCCACGGACACAAAGGCTTCGTTCGCACTCAGTATCTGACCTGACATACTTACAAACACAATTGGGTCGACCCCTTTCTGGAAAAAACTGACCAAATGGGTTGCGAGTTGATCCACGGGTTCCAATGACGAATCCTCTGGCTCCATTTTACACAGCAACATTTGTGAAGTTGCGCCGCGAAACAGGGTGGGATTAAGACGGTAGGACCGGCCGCCGCGCGCAGATTTGGCCAAAATAGCAGTAATGGAGGCATCAGACGCGGCGGTCACCATTCGGTCGATCAGGCTCGTAAGACCTTCGTCTTCAAACTCCCCGGCGAAGGACACGTCCATCAACTCTTTGCGAGACCGTCCAAGCAGAACCTCAGCAGCGCTATTGCACGATGAGATCACGCCCGTTTCGAGTGTGATGAAAACGGTAGCAACGTCTGATGATTCCATCAAAACTTTGAGCCTGATTTCATACTCCCGACGAGCGTCATAGTCGTTTTCAAGAGCGATCTGTGCTTCCACCAGCTGTTGCTGCATTTCTGCGACGGGTCGCAAATCCGAACCCAAAAGCAATGTAGATCCGTCTGTTGCGGCCCAATGATAGGTATAGCGGGCGGGCAATTCGGTTTGCTGGTCGGTGGCGCGATGGTTCAACTCAACAGGGCGACTTTCTTTTTGGCCCTCTTTGAACTCCGCAATTCGGGCTTCGAACTTTGGCACAGATTACTTGGATA
>Ga0213869_10000766_pt1 | contig 25082 bp, 17 predicted proteins | sample PICome_10_FD_160083 | JGI IMG/M metagenome (GOLD analysis project Ga0213869, IMG submission 160083) | Coastal seawater microbial communities near Pivers Island, North Carolina, United States - PICO132 | ecosystem: Environmental > Aquatic > Marine > Coastal | place: USA: North Carolina...
AGGTATATCATCAAGAGGTATGGGTTCAGTAGAACCTTTATCAGGTGGTAAAGTACAAGTAGGTGAAGATTTTGAGTTAATAGGTTGGGATTTTGTATCTAACCCATCAACTCATGGAGCATTTATGACTCCAATGAATGAATCTATTAACAAACAACTCCGAAAACAAGGTGAAGTTTGTAACGAGTGGTGTAAATCACAAGATTTGATGAGAGAAATTATAACAGAAATAAGTTAGTTATGGCATTTAATGTACAGGACTATATGTCCAAAAATAAAATTAAGTTAGGTAAAGTTACCAGAGAAGTTGGAGATACTCCATTCAAAGGTGGACATAACGATATAAGAAAAACAAACTATGAAGTTAAGTTAACCGAAGATGGTAAACTTGATTTATATACTCATAAAAAGGAGACAAAGTAATTATGATTAAACTAACTGATTTATTACAAGAACAAGATTCGTTTACTGCAATCAACAAAAGTAGTGGTAACGTAACTGCATTTAAATCAAAAGATGCAAGAGACTCTGCAGTTAAATCAGGTACTCATGATAAAAATAAAGATTCTAAAGATGATGAAAAAGATAGTAAGGGTGGAGTAAACATCTTTAACAAAGATAAAAGTGGAACTCAAAAATCTTTATTTCCTGATGAGAAACCAGATTCAAAACCAACTGGTGACTCTAATAAAATAAAAGACCCAAAAGGAATGGCAAAGGTTGTTCCTAAAGATATTGGAACAGATCCTGATAAGATGGAAGCTTGGCTATTTGATGAAGATGGTGCAATTGGAGATGGTCAAAGTTTCGGAATGAGTGATAAAAACGCAGATGAACTTTACAATTTACATGGTAAATATGCTGATGCAAAAAGAGCTGGTGATAAAAAAGAAACTGAACGAACTAAGAAAGAGTACATTGAATTTGTTTATAACAATTTAGAAAAAAATCAAAACAAACCAAAAGGACCTGAAGCAAACGATTATTGGAACAAGGATAAAGAAGAACCATCTTCAGATTCTCCAAAAATGAAACCTTTTGCTCCAAAACCATCTAAAATTGTACTAAAGAACCTTGATACATTAAGTGACCAGGCTATTGGTGATAAAAAAGCATTAAATCCAAAAGATATGGGTGATGCAGAATATGAAAGAACAATGTTACGAATGATACAAAGTTCATTAGAAGATTCAAACTATCATACGGCTAACAGATTTATCTTTGCAGATTTAGAAGGTAATAAAGAAAAAAGAAAGAAAGCTGATTTCAGAAATGCTCCAGATTTAGGTTCGCCTGATTATAAAGATTGGACAGAAAAAAACACTATCTATACAAAAGATTTTAATGCAGGATTTAATAGAAAAAATGAAAGAGATGATTTATTTGATAAAGTTTCAATTGAAGTTGCTCAAAAATCAGGACATGATGGTGGACAAATTCTTGCTGGTTATCTTGTAAAACTAAGAAAAGATGGTAAAGAAGATTTAGCAAATAGAATTCAAAAATCATTTGAAGATGCTGAAAAATCTATGGGTGAGGGTAAACTTAGTATCACATCTCTTGTTAAAGAATCTATATTTATAAAAAATTCAATCAACGAAGGAACTCGTTCACAAGTTGGTATTATAGATAGAAGTGGAAAGATTGCATCTGCATATGTTCACTACGATGGATATCCATCTAATATGAAACCTGGTCTTAAAAAACACATGAAGAACGAAAAAGATGTTCTTAAACTAATTAAGATGGGTGGAGCTAGAGGAATCTTTGATGATAAAGAAATTGAATACTATAAAAGTGGTCAACCAATGAAAGGTAATTCTAAAGATATCGAATCATATATTAAAAATGCAGATAGTAAGAATAGTGCTGAATTTGTATATTTATATAATATGAAAGATAAGAAGTGGTATTATGCTGATACTTATAAAGATAGTAAATTAAAAAAATTATTTTAAGGAGAGTACACAATGATTAAATTAACCCAACTAATGAACGAATCAGAAGAAAAGAGACCTCTTTCTAATGAAGTTAAAAAACACTTCATGGAAATTGTTTCTACTTACAACAAGTACCAAGAATCAATGGATAGAAAATCCGATATTGCTGAAATAGCAGAAACACTTGGTGGAATCACAGAAGCGGCTAGAACATTAGCAATTCATGAAGCAGGAGATTGGTTTGATAAACATACAGTTAAAAGAAACATGAGTGAATTGGATAAGTTGGGTAAACAATTCGATAAAGTTGCTCTTGAAGCTAAATCACTTGACCAAAGAATGGGTGGATTATATGAAGATATGGGACACATACTTTCAAGATACTATAAGATTGGTGAGATTTCAGAAGAACAAATGAAAGAACGTTTAGGAATGAACGAAGCAAGATTAAATGTTAGAGATTTACCATCAGATGTATTATCAGACCCAGGTGATTTTGAAGATTGGTATGATGAAGGCATGGAAGTTAGAGGTAAAAAGAAATTAGCTCCAATGAGTAAATCAGATGAAAGAAAACTATTTAACTTAGTCGAAATGTGGATAGAGTCCAGAGATGATAGAAGATATGGTAGTGGTTCTCAAGATGATATAGATGATATTATCAAATCCATAGAAAAGTTTCTAAAACAAAAAGGAAAAGTTGTAAAAGAATCAGTAGTAAAAGAATCCAAAGAAGATTGTGGATGTGGATGTAATGGAACAACACCTGGTGGATGTAACGAATCTTTAAACGAAGAACCTGTATCTATATCAATGAGAAACGATGATGGTTCTATCACTACTACAATAAAAGAAGTAACTGATTTAAATGAACAAGAAACTGCATTATATGAGTTCGGTCAAAAGGTTGAAACTCTAATGGAGAAAAATTGCCCTACTGATTCTTCTAAGTGGAGTTACTACAAAGGACAAGCTAAAAAGAAATTTGATGTTTACCCATCGGCATATGCCAATGGTTGGGCTGCTAAACAGTACAAAGGTGCTGGAGGAAGTTGGAAAAAATGTTAATCAACGAAAGATTTAAATCTCCAAACAAAGAATTCGAAAAAGTATTCAATCTTTTTAGAAAGAAAGATTACTTTCAAGAAAAGAGTCAGGTCAAGAAAAAACAAGAAGAGTTTGTACGATTCTTGAAAAAAGGTGACCCTATGGCAACCAAAGTTTTCAAACAAAACAAAGAGAATATGAAATCTTCATTATCTTTTATCGAAGATATGGTGATGGATTATAATAAGAAGAATCATTTTGAAGCTTTTAAAATATTTTCAAAAGCAGTAAATAATATTGAAATGAAAGATTCTAAATCAGCTCCAAAATCTGGTAACTTCATTAAAAGTAAAATTCACAACAACTCACAAAAATATTCATTAGCAATTTATAGTGCAATTCGTAAACAAAAATTCAATAACTACAAAGATGTTCATAAGGATGTAGATGAATTAATTTCTAAGAACGAAGGATTCTCATCAGATGCTCAAAGAAAAGCAGCATTCGCAAATGGATATGAGGAAAAGGGTAAAAAGAAAAACGAATCAGTAAACGAAGGTAAAAAAAGATACTACCAAAAAGATGGTATTGGTAAATCAAAATATACAATCTCTTACCACGATGGTAAAAAGAAACATAAAGATGGTAGCGATTTCTTTGATATCCAAATTTTCAGAAACAAAAAAGATTTAGCAAAGTTCGTTAACAGTTTACACAAAGGTGGATATGTTTATGGATTCGGTGAATCAGTAAACGAGTGGGATTCTAAATCTATAAAAGCATATGGTAAAGCTTTTGCAAAAGCCTCTGTATCTGATGAAAGACACTTTGGTAAAAAAGGAATTATCATTATGATTGATGATAATGGTAAAAAAGTATCTGCAATCTTCAAAGATAAAAAGAACGCTAATAAATTTAACAGAAATAAACCAGCCGATATAAAAAAACTTTTACAACTTGCTAAGAAAACAAAATATCCAAAGGCAATTGATGAATTAGTACCACAAGGATATAATCCAATGGTAGAAGATAAAAAACAAATCAAAGATTTAGTAAAAAAAGTTAAACACGAAAAACTATTTTACGATGTACTTGATACCATGGAAAAAAAGTATGGTAAAAGAAAGTATAGAATTTGGTTAGAAAAATCCCTAAAAGATTTTGGAGTAAATCCAAAACACTACGATTACAGAACCAATGCTGGTGCTGAAGAAAAATTATTTCAATTAGGTAAATAATGATAAAATTAAAAAATATACTTAAAGAATCTGCACAATCAGATAAATTATCAAGAGAAATTGATAAATCTATATCAAAGATTGATGACAGTATGTCCTATGTAGATTTTGCTCATGCAGTTGCAAAGGTTTTAAAGAACGAATATGGTTCACACCTTTATGATAAATTTATTAAAGAATTAAAAAAGAAACTTTAATAAATGAAACTTCAAGATATCATAGACGAGATATTTGAAGAAACCACTAACGAAGACCTTCGTAATTGGTTTAAATCCAAGTGGGTTAATATCGGTAAGAAGGATAAGAGTGGTAAACATCCCCCATGTGGTACAAGTGGTAAGAAAAAAGGATATGCTAAATGTGTTCCTGCCAAGAAAGCCGCATCTATGAGTAAGAAAGAAAAAGAATCTGCAACTCGTAGAAAAAGAGCAGCACAAAATAAATCTAATAGAGGTGGTAAATCATCTGCAGGACAAGGTAAAAAACCCATAAGCGTTTCTACACACACAAAAGGAAAAAAATCAGGAACTGGAAAAGGTTCATAGTATATACTTATATAAAACAAGTTACACATAAATTTAGGAGAATGAGTAAAAAAAAATCGATTGTTTCTGTTAAAGTAATTAAAGGAGATATTAACAGAGCACTCAAACAATTAAAAAGAAGAACCATTGATTCAGGTCATCTTTTAGAACTACGAGAAAGAAGATACTACACAAAACCTACAACAGTTCGTAGAAAAGCTAAACAACAAGCAATTAGAGAACAACAGAAGGAAACCATACTTGGTAAGATAGATGATGGTGATACTTCAATAAGGTTTTACACTAAAAAGAAGAAAAAACCAAAGAATCAAAAAAAAGAAGATAAAAATAAAAATACAAGAAAATAACGTTTTTGTTATAGATTGTATATTTATATACGAATAACCTACCAAATGTAGGTTCATACTACCGGTTTATGAATACCCACGAGTTCTTATGTAGGGTGACCGAAAAAACCGATTTATTAATTTTCTATTGAAAATCCCTTAATATTTTCACAAACACATAATCGAAAGGTATATTATTATGGCAAACTCAAATTTGTTAAAAGAAGCTATCGCTGATGCAAAAGCCGTTAGAGAAACTGCAATTGCAAATGCTAAAATAGCTTTAGAAGAAGCTTTTACACCTCGTTTACAATCTATTCTATCTCAAAAACTTCAACAAGAAATTGAAGAAGGTGAAGAGGAAGAAGAAAAGGTTGAAGAAAACGAAGTAGTAGAAGAAACTGAAACAGTTGAAGAAGCTGCAGAAGAAGTATCCGAAGAAACCGTAACTGAAGAAGAAGATAAAGAAGAAGTTGAAGAATCAACTGAAACTGTATCTGAAGAATCAGAAGAAGTATCTGAAGAAACTGAAGTTGTTGCTGAAGAAGCTGAAGAAGACAAAAAGGAAGAGGAAGTATCTGAAGAAACTGAATCTGTAACTGAAGAAGAAGCTGAAGAAGAAGTTGAAGAAACTTATTCTGAAGAAGAAGAAGAAGTTAAAGAAGAAGAAGATGAAGATGAACTTGACCTAGAATCAATCATTAAAGAATTAGAAGCTGAATTAGAAGAAGACTCTCACGAGGAAGAAGCTGATGAAGTTGAAGAAGAACTTGATGATGAAGAATCTGAAGAAGTAGCAGATATCGCATCTGATGAAATTGAATCTCACGAAGATGAACATCACAAAGAAGAAGGTGAAGACATGGACGAAGATGAAATGGAAGAAGAAGATATGGATGAAGAAATTGACTTAGACGAAATCCTAAAAGAAATGGGATATGGTGATAAGGATGTTTCTGAAGAAGTTTCTGAAGAAGAAGAAGAAAAGGTTGAAGAAAATAACGAACTTGAAGAAGTAAAATCAGAGCTTACAGAAGCAATGGATACTATCAAGGAACTTAAATCTACAATCAACGAAGTAAATTTATTGAATGCAAAATTACTTTACACTAACAAACTATTCCGTTCTTATGACTTGAACAACGACCAGAAAATGAAAGTTGTTGAAACATTAGATAGAACTAAGAATGTTAGAGAAGTAAAACTAGTATTTAGTACATTAGCGGAATCACTAAAAATTGGTGGAACTGCAAAAAAAGTAAAACAAGCTAAAATCACAGAATCATTCGCATCTAAATCAGTTGCAAGTACTGCTCCTGCAAAGGAAGTAATTACTGAATCAACTAACACGATGGCAGAAAGATTTAAGAAATTAGCAAATATTTAATTTAACCCAAAAAAAAAAAGGAAAAATAAAAATGGCAAATTTTGATTTATCTAAATTAATGGAAGGAAAGAACCCACAGCAAGTTATGCTAGCAGAAACTAGAGAACTTAAAGGTAAATGGGACCAAACTGGACTTCTTGAAGGTTTAGGAGAGAGAGAACAATCACAGATTTCTGTATTGTTAGAAAACCAAGCAAAACAATTGCTTGATGAAGCTACTGCAACTGGAACAAGTGCAGGTAGTGAAGAGTGGAGTGGTGTAGCCCTTCCTCTAGTAAGACGTATCTTCGGAGAAATAGCTTCGAAAGAATTCGTTAGTGTTCAACCAATGAACTTACCATCTGGACTAATCTTTTATCTAGATTTTAAATATGGTACGGCTCAACCAGGTAACCCTGGATTTTCTGGAAAATCACTTTTCGGTGGTACTGGAAATGACCTAGGTTCAACTGATTCTGCTGTAAACGGTCTTTATGGAGACGGTAGATTTGGATACACAGTAAATGATATAACTGATTCAGTAGCAAATGGTGATTTAACAATCACTTCTGCTTCTTGGGCAGATGTAAATTATGATGCATCTTTATCAGCTTCAGTTGCTGATGGTTCGTTGAATAAAATTGTATTCGCTCATAGTGAATTAGCAAGACCTGATTTAGATGCTGTAAGAAGTTTCTATATCTCATCTTCTGATTTTGCTGCAGCTGATTCATATTATCCAGCACATTCAAAAGTATCTGGTGCTAATGCAATTTTCTTTGCAAAGGTTTCATCTTTAGGTGGAGCTTTACAAGTTAAGCATTCTGAACAACCAATCGCTGAAAACAGAGGTGATTTTGAAGATAACACTCCAGGTTCTCCTGCAGATATCGGAATTCCAGAAGTAGATTTAGAATTAAAGTCTGAAGCAATTGTTGCTAAGACTAGAAAACTAAAGGCTGTATGGACTCCTGAATTAGCTCAAGATTTAAATGCATACCACAGTATTGATGCAGAAGCTGAATTAACTTCAATGTTATCTGAGTACATCTCATTAGAGATTGACCTAGAAATCCTTGATATGTTAAAAGCTAACGCGTTAACAACTGAATACTGGTCTGTATCTTTAGGTGAAGAGTATGATGCAAACACAAGTGGTTGGGTTGCTGGAAGTAATTCTGCAGCTTATACTAAAAACTCTTGGTTCCAGACTTTAGGAGCTAAGTTGAATAAAGTATCTAACAAGATACACCAATTAACTTTAAGAGGTGGAGCTAACTTTGTTGTTGCTTCTCCTGACGTATGTACAATTTTAGAATCTATTCCAGGATTTACTGTATCAGCAGATAAAGATGCTTCATCTTTCGCAGCTGGTGTAAGTGCTGTTGGTTCTATGAGTAACAGATACACAATCTACAAAAATCCATATATGACTTCTAACGAAATCTTATTAGGATTTAAAGGAAGTAATTTCCTTGAGACTGGTGCTGTTTACGCTCCATATGTACCGTTAATTATGACTCCACTTGTTTATGACCCAACTAACTTTACACCAAGAAGAGGTGTAATGACTAGATATGCTAAGAAAATGGTAAGACCAGAATTCTATGGTAAAATCTATGTTAAAGATTTAAACAACTTATAATAGTTAATTAAATTTTAGTAGTAGTCATTACAGAGTGATGATAAAATTAAGAGGGATTCCGAAAGGTTTCCCTCTTTTTTTGTTTTTACACTTTGTTTTGAAATTCTTCATATTTATAAGAGTATAATTGAATATAAAAGGAGTAGAAAAATATGTCACAAGCAAGAATATGGACAGGTTCAGCAGACTTTACCTCTGGTTCATCAACACCGTTCGGTACATATGATGGTAATTCCGTCTTTCGAACAGATGCACCTAAAGTTGCATCATGGTGTGCAAAAAGATTAGGATATCCAATCATTGATATTGAATTACAAGGTGAAAACTTTTTCGCAGTGTTTGAAGAAGCAGTGAGTGAATACTCATCACAGGTAAACCAATTTAATATAAGAAATAACTTAGGTTCGTTAGAAGGACAGCCTACTGGTGCTAATTACCAAGGTAGTTCAGTACAAGGTTCAGAATTAAACAATGTAGCTACTATTTCAGAAGCATATGGTAACTTTGCAAATGTTGGTGGTAGAACAGACATAAAATCAGGTTCTATTGATTTAACAAAAGGTAGACAAGATTATGATTTACAAGCTATGTGGGGTAATGTGAGTGAAAGTGGTGAACGAATTGATGTTACAAGAGTATTTCACGAAACTTCTCCTGCTATTCAAAGATTCTTTGACCCTTATTCGGTAAGTGGACAAGGAACACTTAACTTAGTTGATGAATTTGGATTTGGTTCATTCTCACCAGCGGCACAATTTATCTTGATGCCGATATATGAGGATTTATTAAGAATACAACAAATTGAATTTAGTGACCAATTCAGAAAATCAGCACATACATTTAATATAGTAAATAATAAATTACAAATATTTCCATTACCAACAAAAGATTACAAACTTTGGTTTGAATATCAAGTTGTTAAAGATAGAACAGAGAACTCTACTGTTATAACTCCTAATGTAGTATCTGATTATTCAAATGTTGGATATAACTTTGCAGATTATACTGAAATCAATGATGTTGGTAAACAATGGATTAGAAAATACACACTTGCTTTAGCAAAAGAAATGTTAGGTGCAGTAAGAGAAAAATATTCAACAGTTCCTATACCTGGTTCTGAAGTTTCTTTAGATGGTGCATCACTTAGAGCTGAAGCACAAACAGAAAAGGATGCTCTTATAGAACAACTAAGAGAGAATCTTAATGAAGTAAGTAAGAAACAAAGAATAGAGAACGAAGCTTCTATGGTTGACCAACAACAAACAATCATAAACAAAGTTCCACTAGCAATTTATATAGGATAAAATTATGCCAAAGTTTTTTAACTCAAAAGATTTAGATTTCATAAAAACTATTTCTGAAGAAGTAGTAGATTATGTTGTAGAACAAGCAGTAACCTTGTTTAAGGTATCTGTTGGTGAAACTAAAACTAATCTGTATGGTGAATCTTTAGGAAAGGTTTGGAGAGCACCTTCAACTATGATGGCGATTGTAGATAGAGAGCCAATGAATGTAGTGTATGAGGGATTTGGACCAGATAAACAACAAGCAGTTGAATTTAGATTTAATAGAGATAGATTAAGAGAAACTTCTTACTCAGTTCCAAAGGTTAGAGATATAAATGGTACATTAGTGCCAACAGAAGCGATACAGAACTTAACTGCGGGATATCCTCAAATAGGAGATATTATCCTTTTTGATAAGATATTTTATGAGATAGATAATGTGAGAGAACCCCAATGGATTGGTGGTTCGCCTGAAATTTATGATAAAGAATCTGAAACATTTAAAAATACAAGTAATCAATTGATTACAACCGCATTTATGGTAAGAAGAAGTCAAATACAAATAGATGAGAGGACATATCACTAATGGCAATCGACCCTTTAAAAAATTTCCCTAAAAACAGAGCTACTCAATACAAAAAAGAAAGTATTGAGCAAGGTAAAGGTGTAAAATTATTTGATGTTGATTTAGCAATGGCTGAACACATGATAGATACAGTTTTACCTACTGTTGAAATATTCCAAGAAAAACAAAAAATACCAGTTATATATGGTAATCCCGAAAGATGGAAATCTGTTCAAAAAGATGGGTTCTTACGAGATAGAAATGGAATGTTACAGATTCCTTTGGTAATGTTTAAAAGAAATTCAATTGAAAGAAACGATTCATTATCAAATACAATGAATAGACACGTTTCATACCCATCAATATCAAGATATTCAAAAAAACACAGATACGATAAGTTTTCAGCAATGACTGGTACTGAAAAACCAGTTCAAATATATGATGTTGTAATGCCTGATTATGTAACATTAACATACGAGGTACTAATATGGACTGATTTTACAGAACATATGAATAAGATTGTTGAAGCATTTCAATATGCAACAGATGAGTATTGGGGAGATAAAAATGGATTTAAGTTTAAAGTTAAAATAGATTCATTTGATAATACAACTGAAATAAGTGAAGGTTCTCAAAGAATAGTTAGAACAAACTTCACAATGGCAGTAAATGCATATCTTTTACCAGAACAATTTGATAATGAATCAACTCATAAAAAATCAATTACTCCTAAAAAAGTAGTTTGGGGATTAGAAACTGATTTAACTGGATTAGATGGTGGTAATGTAACTAATTCTACTATTAAAAAGAAAACTATTAACGAATATTCTGATATTATTGATTTTGTATCTATTAGAGGTTCAAAACAAGGTTCGTTTGTTGATGCAGATACTATGAAACTCACAGGTGTAGAAAAACCAAAACTCCCACCAGAGTTAATTGGTACATTTAATGAAGATGAATGGTTTAGAGTTTATGTAAATGGTGTTTTTATATCAAAAGAAAAATATAATTTTGTTTATCAAGATGGTAGTAATGAAATTTTATTTAACTTTGCAACAGGTTCAGTAGCAGGAGGTGGAGTGTATCCTGATGATTTAATATCTACATCAACTGAACTAGGGTATATATTAGAAAACACAGATGAATTTGGTATAACTGGTAAATTTAAGGAATTATAAAATGGCTTTAAAGGATTTAGTAAAAATATTAGAACAAGTACACGAACCCGATGAATATAAGTTGGTTGTTCATGATATGAATCATGGAGATTATTGGATATGGAAGTTGAAAGATGGAAAAATGAAAGATTTGGATTTGGAAATACGAGAAAATAGACCAGAACACGCAAGATTTGATGTATTTGTAAACGGTCAATACATTTTAGAAGATGATTATGATTTCGGAGTAGAAGGTAGTAACTTATTGGTTAAATTAAAAAAATCTAATTTCGGTTATAGTGTTGTTGAGAGTGATGATGTTAAAATAGAAGGAGATATACAAGTAGGATGAGTTCAAAGAAAAAACCAAATATTATAACCCCATTTGATGATAAAAAAAGATTTAAAGACTTAATCTTAGAGGTTTTTAAAGATATGGAAATATTTAAACATATACCAGATTCAATATCTTTAGAGGGCTCTTTGTTTACACTGGTATTATCTAATAAAAAGTTGATTTATCAAGATGTAGCGGTTGATGCAAATTCTGATTATGTTGACATATATTTACAAGGAATAAAAAAAACGTCAAGCTCATACGAAGTTACAGATAATGGAACAAATATAGTAATTGTTTTTAATGAAAGTATTACATTAGACCCAGGAAGTATAGTAAATACAGATTTTTTAGTAAAAGGTAAAATAGTAAGTAGATAAAGATGGCAACGTTAATTCAAAGTAAACAGATACAAGGTGTAGTAACTGCTTCGGTAGTTCAAGGAGATTTTACTGTCGGTGGTGGTGGTTCGGTTAACTTATCTGCTGCACAAGGTGTAACTGGTTCTTTTAGTGGTACATTTGTTGGTGATGGAAGTTCACTTGTTAACATACCATTTGGTTCAATAGTATCTTTACCAACTTTAGTTAGTGGCTCATCTCAAATTTCTTTATTAGAAACAGATGGATTTACATCATTTAGTTCATCTATTGCATCACAATTCAGTTCAGTTGATACTGATAACCAAACTCTTTCATTCAATCAAGCAAGTAAAATATTATCTATTGGAGATGGTAATTCTGTTGATTTATCAACTCTCGGTGGTGGAGGTGGTGGAGGTTCTTCTATATGGACTATAAGTGGTGGTATATATAAAGTAAGTGCAGATTTAGAAGTAACTGGTTCAATTACTGCAACTTCATTTACAGGTTCGATTGATTACTCTAACCTTATAAATGTACCTTCATTAATTAGTGGAAGTTCTCAATTAACCTCATCATATGATTTAAGATATGCTTTAAGTGGTTCTGGTGGTGGAGGTGGAGATGTAACTTCATTAAATGATTATACTTCATCTACTGATTTAAGATTAACTAATTTAGAATCAACAACTTCTTCATTAGATACACGAATAACACAACTATCAGATACGACTGGTTCTTATGAAACTGTTGGTAGAGGAATAATAAGTTCATCTCAACAATTTCCAAGTGGAATAGTTTCAAGTTCAGTTCAGATATTAGGTGGAACTGGAATACTTAGTGGTTCTCATACACAAATACCACAAGGAACTATTAGTGGTTCACAACAGATTACTGATTTAGGATTTATTTCTTCATCACATACCGATATAAGTTCATTAAACACTTATACATCATCAGCTGATTCAAGATTATTAAATATAGAAGCAGCAACTGGTTCTTACTTAACAAGTGAAACTGATAATCAAACACTTTCTATAAGTGGAGACCAGTTAACAATATCAACTGGTAATACAGTAACTATACCGACAGGTTCGGAGTTACCAAGTGGAGTAATAAGCGGTTCAGAACAATTGCCAAGTGGTTTAATTTCAGCATCTATACAAGTATTAGGTGGAACTGATATACTTAGTGGTTCTAAAACTGATATAACCTCATTAAATTCATATACATCATCAAATGATATCAAGATTTCAAATATTGAATCAACAACTTCTTCTTTAGAACAAAGAGTAGGAGAAATTGAATCAAATACTGGTTCATATGATGATTTAACAAATATAACACACTTAAATACATTTACATCTTCTTATTATACTGATTCTGCATCATTTGATACTCAGATATCAACTGAAAAGGGTAGAATAGATAATATACTAAGTGGTGCTAATGCAGATTATGACCAATTCGTAGAAATTGTTAATTTAGTTAACTCAACTGATACAGAAAACGATACGGCATTTGCAAACCATTATACTTCAAGTAGACAAAGGTTAACTGCTCTTGAAACATTCACATCATCAATAGATACAAGTATAAAATCTAAATTAGATTCTGATGGTGTAATTAGTGGTTCATCTCAATTAACTTCTTCTTATGATACACGATATTCTTTAAGTGGTTCAAGTGGTGTATCTGATTATACTGATTTAACAAATATACCTACTAATATTATTAGTGGTTCACAACAAATTACTGATTTAGGATTTATATCCTCATCACATACTGTAATTGACTCGTTAAATACATTTACTTCATCAATACAAACAGAAGTAGATGTTATATCTGCTCAAACATCATCTTACCTAACAGAACTTCCTGATGGATTAGTTTCTGGTTCTGTTCTTAGAACTTTAGGTGGAACAGGTGTTTTAAGTGGTTCTAAAACTGATATAAGTTCATTAAATGTATTCACTTCTTCAATTCAAACAGAAGTAGATGGTTTAAGTTCGTTTACATCATCTTATTTAACTGAAATACCAGATGGTACAATAAGTGGTTCATCACAATTAACATCTTCTTATGATACAAGGTATGCGTTAAGTGGTTCTGGTGGTGGAGATACTGATTTTGATGGAAATAGAATTGTATCACAAGAAAAATTACCAACGATGTTTACTTCATCGTTTAATCCAGGCACAAGCGGTTCAGTAGTAGATTTCTTAAACGCAGTATTTTATCCAAACTCAGACCCTGCTATAACAAGTGGTAATCAAACTATATCTGAATATAGTGCAAGTGATTCACCAATATTTACTTTAGAAGCAACAGACCCTGAAGGACAGGCATTAACATTTGGTACAGGTTCAACATATACTGATGATTTAGTTAGAGTTGCATCCAATGGTGTTGTAACTTTAAATGCAGTACCAACATCTGCATCATTTAATACTGATTTAGTAGGTGGTTCACATGGACATACGTTTATTGCAAAAACAACTGATACATTTAACTCATCAATTGAAAAAGATATTACAATATTTGTAACACCAAACTCAACACCTGTATTTAGAGAAACTTCTACTAGTGGAAATGTAATTACATCGGTAACTTCAAACTTAAATGAAAGTTCAGCTGATAATACTTTATTAAAAAGAGTATTCTTTACAGATGCAAATGGAGATTCAATAACAATACACTCATCTTCAATAGATGGTAATCATTTTGAAGTAATAAAATCATCAACGTATGTTGATATCTTACAAAATACTGGTTCTTTAAATTATGAAGAACAGACAACATATAATTTCAGTATATCTGCATCGGATGAACACTATGAGTTAGGACAAGATTCTGATTCAATAGTTGTTTTACCAATTACTGTAAATGTAACTGATAACTTAGTACCAACTATTTCAAATCAATCACTATCATCTATAAATGAGAATTCATCTGATGGTACAACTGTTGGAACAATATCTGCAGCAGATAATGAAGGAGATACCATAACATTTGCTAATTTTACTCTATATAAATTAGAATTAGATAATGTAAATGTATCAAGTGGTTCATATGGTGGTACTTCTCAATTAACAGACCCACATGAGAATCCATTCCAAATGAGTTCAAGTGGTGTAGTAACGAGAAAAGTAGGAGTTTACTTAAATTCCGATTTAATAAACGAATATCAATATACAGTTCAAGTTAAAGATTCATATAACGAATCATCTAACCCTGCAATCATCACAATACCAATTACTGATGATACACCAGCAATTATTTCTGATAACTGGTCAGCAGGACCGTATATTAAAGAATCTGAAGAAAATGGTACAACTATAAAAACAACAAATTATGGTTCAACTACTGCAGATTATAATTCAAATCAAAGTGGAACATTTACATCATCAAATCCAGCAATTGTAATAAATGGCAGTGGTAATTTATCATTAGGAGTTGATTTAAGTGGTTCTGTAACACAAAGTGATGATTCATTGGATTCTGTAATTACATTTACTAATACTTTCGGTACAATAACGACTGATAACTTAAGTGTAGATATAGTACACAACCATCATCCGAGTGCATCATTCACATTACAAAATTCAAACCTAAATACTAATTTAGCAACAACAAACACAAATTTGGTTTCTGTATCGATAACGGATACAGAGAGTGATACTCCTTATTCTGCTTCTCTATCTGGTACTGATGCAGGAAAACTAAATATCAATTATACAAACTCAAATTCATCATCTCTCTTCATTAGAGCAAATGAGAACTTATCTGCAGGGACCATAACTTATAACCTAAGAGTAACTGATTCTTATAGTGAAGTATCAGATTACATAGGTCAAACAATTCCTATCAATCAAGCCGATACTGGTACACTTGGTGGGGATACAACATCACATTTAATTGAATCAGCAAGAAGTGGTTCAGTTCTAAGAGATGCAAGTGGTTTTGAAGCAGGAAATGCTTCACAATTAACTGTTTCATACTCTGGTTCAGATGGTTCACCATCAGTTCAATCATTCACATCATCAAATGCATCAATTGATATTGATAATAGTGGTAACTTAACACTTGCAGTTGATATAAGTGGTTCAGCTACATCATCAGGTGATTCAATTTCATCTACTATAACATTCCAAGATAATTATGGTAATTTAGGTAGTGGTAGTTTAACAGTAAATGTATTTGCAAACTCACACCCAAGTGCTTCCTTCACTAATAATAGTGGAGTTTACAATACTAATCAAGCAACATCAAGTGCATTGATGGTTTCACTAACAATTACAGATGAAGAAACAGATACTCCATTTAGTATGAGTTTAAGTGGAACAGATGCAGGTAAATTTAACATAGAACCACAAAACTCAAACACTTCTTCAGTTCAGTTAACTGCGGCATCTGATTTTGATGGTGGAACTTATTCATATACTGCTTCAATCTTTGACCAATTTGGTGAAACTTCACAATATGAAAGAGAAATAACAATTGCAGAAGCAACTTTAGGTACATTATCAACTAATGGTACATTCTATGTTATAGAATCTGCTGTAAATGGTAATAACATCGTAACAAACTCAAATGGTAGAACAGGAACACAAGGAGATTTAGGAGTTTCTTATTCACCTAACTATGGTTCACAAGTTGTACAAGAGTTTACTTCATCAAACGCATTTGTTTCTGTAAATACAAGTGGTAATTTATCAGTAGGAACAAATATAAGTGGAAGTAGTGAAACAAGTGGAGATTCAATCACCTCTAATATAACTTGGGCAGACCAACATGGTAACGTAGGTAGTGGTTCTATATCAGTTAATGTAACTACAAACAATGCACCAACTACAAGTTCACTTTCAACTCAATTTGAAAATACAAACCAAGCAACTGGTTCAGTTGAAGTATTAGAATTAACAATATCTGATACTGAAAGTGATTCAATGCCAAATGCTGGTTTAACTTGGTCAAGTTACAACTCAACTTATTTCACACCATCGGTTTCAACTCCAAATATGAGATTAAATGTAAATAATACTTCAGTACCAAGTGGAACTTACCCTTGGGAAGTAACATTAAAAGATGAACATGGATTTAATACACGAGTTGTAAGTGGTTCGTTAGTAATAACACAAGCCGATACAGGTACAATGAGTGGTGATACTGCAGTTTATGCAATAGAATCTGCATTAAGTGGTTCGGTATTAAGAGATGCGACTGGATTTGAAAATGGAAACGCTGGAGATGTTGATGTATCTTACTCACCATCATTTGGTTCACCAATAGTACAATCATTCACATCATCAAATGCGGCAATTGCAATAAATGATACTGGTGGATTAACTTTAGCAGTAGATTTAAGTGGTTCACTAACACAAAGTGGAGATACAGTAAGTACAACAATAACATTTGATGACCAATATGGAAATGTTGGTAGTGGTTCAGTTACCTTAAATGTATTTGGTAACCAATCACCAGTTGCATCATTTACATCATCATCAAACTATGAAAGTGATAATGCAATTGCTGATTCTGATGCAGGTGCATTAGTAGTAACTGATGTAGAAAGTAATTCACCATTTACAGTTACCCTCGCAGGTACTGATGGTGGTAAGTTTGATGTAAGTGGTTCAACAACACCATTTGAAATACAACCAACTGGTTCTTTAGAGGCAGGAACATACTCAATTAACATAGTAGTAACAGATAGTTACTCAGAATCAGTAACTTTATCAAATCAATCAATTGTAGTTGACCAATCAGCAAATACAGGTAAAGTATATATTTATTATTCGAACTACGCTTCGGATGGTAATTACACGAGTGCGTATAATTCGGTGATGGGTGCAAGTACCTTAAATAGTGATACTCCACCTGAAGTAACTGCTTATACGGCAAATACTGCATCACCATATTACAAACTTAAAACATCAATAGGTGATAGTTCATATTCACTTGCTGGTGGTAAAACTATGACCCTTGCGGCAACGATAAGTGGTTCGGATTTTCCAACAATTATTTCTGCATCAGCAGGAGCAATGAGTTGGGGAAGTACTGTACAAACAGTATTTGTAATACCAAGTGGTTCAAGTATGACAAATGTACCAACTTCAATGACAGATGGTTTTGGAGGAAGTACTGCAGGAGAATATTGTTTAGTTCACTATGCTGATGGAACATCTGCACCTTTGGGAGCATCTCCATCAGTAATTCATACACTTGATGTTGATGGAACACAAGGTGGGTTTGATAAGTGGCACGTATTGGGTGCTAAAATAAATAGTAGTGCAACAAATATGAGAGTTAAAGTAATACCAAGTAGTGGTTCATTAGGAGCATTTTAAAATGAGAGGAATATAATATGCCATTTATAGGAGAAAGATTAGGGTTAACCACCGCGGTAAAAAACGCGGGAACAACTGCCTTACTGAATGTTGATTTCGTCAAAGGAGCATTTAAAGTATATGTGTCCTCTGACTTAGTTGGTATTTCTCCTAACCTATTTGCAGATAACCAAATAATATATGTTCAAGATAGTGGTTCATTATATAAAGCAGATGTTGTACCTGCAGATTTCATTTCAACATTCGAAGATACAGTAGCTTTTAATTCATTTTCATTTAATAGTGGTTCATTTACAAGTGCATCTTTTGATGGAACTGCAACCCTAACATTATTTGGTGAGGATGTACCTGGTTCAACAAGAGTATCTATGTCTGTTGATTTATCAGCATTGACTGGCTCTGGTGGTGGTGGTGGAAGTGGAGATATCACTGCGGTATTCACATCTGATGAAGGTATTACTGGTGGAGCATCAAGTGGTAATGTTGTATTAGAACTAGACCCAGGAGACGGAATTGTTTTAAATGCAAATGGTATTAATGTTAGTACAGGTTCAAATCACTTTATTGGTGGAGTACAAAAAGTTGAAATTGATGGTGAGACTTTTTAGTATTAAAAAAATAAAATCATATTTATAAAAGTAACAAACTCTATATAGAGTTAAAATAAAATTAAAAGGGAACATTCCCGTTGAACAATTGGTTACGATTTGAAAAATAAAGGTTATTTAACAAAAAAATATTTAAATTAATTTAACAAAAAAGGAAAAAATTAAAAATGGCACAAATTATAAAGCACAGAAGAGGTAATCTCGAAGGCCTGAAAGATGCAACAACAAGAGCAGGTGAACTGCTAGTTGTTACTGGTTCAAGTGGTCTTGGAACGATTGCCAATGGAGCTAATTTAGTGTTTGTTGGTATTGATGGTTCAACGGCGAGTCCTGTAAATAAAATATTACAAGGAACAACCGTACCGAATTTAAGTGGAGCGGACTACAACACTCATGTTGATGGTATTCCATTCTTTGATACTGATGACCAAAAATTATATATCCTAAACAAAGGTGGAAACATCGAAGTTAAAGCTACCCCTCAAACAGGTGGTACTGGTATTGTATCTGGTTCATCCCAGATTATTAGTGTAATATCATCACTAAACTCATATACTGCATCTAATGACACAACAAATAGTGGACAAGATTCAAGATTAGACCAATTATCTACATTCACTGGTTCTATTAGTGGAGATTTCGTAGATAATGCAGAATTAGCAGCAGCAACAGGAGCATTAGAAACTTCTGATTCTGCTTTATCACAAAGAGCTGGTAGGTTAGAAAACTATACAAGTTCATTTGCAGCATCAGCTGTAACTTTAACTAACAAAACTATTGATGCTTCAAGTAACACATTATCTAATATTGCTAATGGTTCACTTACTAACTCAGCAATTACTATTAGTGGTACTTCAGTATCATTAGGTGGTGCAATTACTGATGAAGTATTATTTGGTGGAGTTGGTGTAGTAACTGGTTCAGCACAAGTTGTTTCTTTACTTTCTAACCAAGCTACTGATTTTGGTAGTGGTAGAATAAGTGGAGCATCTATTGGTGATGTTGCAGGAACTTCAACACTAACAGGTTCATTTGTTGGTGATGGTTCAGGATTAACTGGATTAGCAACTAACTTAACTGTTGATGGTGATAGTGGAACACAAAACGTAGATTTAATCGCTGATGATTTACAATTTTTAGGAACTGCAAACGAAATCGCAACTGCAGTAACTAAAGTTGGTAATGATGTAAAAGTAACATTAAGTTTACCTGATGATGTAACAATCGGAAATGATTTAACAATTGTTGGTAACTTAGAAGTACAAGGAACAACTACATCAGTTGATTCAACTACTGTTGTATTAGGAGATAATATTTTAGCTCTTAATGGTAGTGGAGCAGCACTTGGTGGTTTAGAAGTACATGATGCAAATGGACCTGCAAGTGGTTCATTCTTATGGAATGGTACTGATAACCAATGGATTGCGGGAGCAAGTGGTTCAGAATCTAAAGTATTAGTTGCAAATGGTGATGGTGTATTCTCTGGTTCTGCACAAGTATCAGGAATTACAAATACACAATTAGCTGGTTCTATATCTAACGATAAATTAGCTGGTTCAATTGCAAATGATAAATTAGCAAATTCAGCAATTACTATTAGTGGAACTTCGGTTTCTCTTGGTGGTGCAATTACTGATGAAGCATTATTTGGTGGAGTTGGAGTAGTATCTGGTTCAGCACAAGTAGTATTACAATCTGCTGATAAGACAGGATTTTTAGGAGCAAGTTCAATCACAACATTAGGTACAATTACTACCGGTGTATGGAATGGTACTGCAATTGATAAAGCAAATTTAGATGATGAAGTATTAAACACTTCTTTAAATTCATATACTGCATCTAACGATACAACAAATAGTGGACAAGATACAAGATTAGACCAATTATCTGCATTCACTGGTTCTGTAAGTGGTGATTTCGTAGATACTGCAGAATTAGCTGCAGCAACTGGTGCACTTGAAACTGCTGATTCAGCTCTACAACAAAGAGCTGGTAGGTTAGAAAACTATACAAGTTCATTTGCGGCTTCAACTGTAACTTTAACTAACAAAACTATCAATGGTCCAGATAACACTATTACAAACATTGCAAATTCATCTCTTTCTAACGATGGAATTACAATAGCTGGTGTTGATACATCATTAGGTGGAACTATTACTTACGCAACAATCGCTGGTGGGACAGGTACAATATCTGGTTCAGCACAAATAGTAGCTGGATTATCAAATCAAGCGACTGATTTTGGAAGTGGTAGAATAAGTGGTGATGATATTGGTGATGTAGGTGGAACAACTGACTTTACTGGTTCATTCATTGGAGATGGTTCAGCACTTACTGGAGTTGCTAGTACATTAGATATTAGTGGTTCAAGTGGTAATGGTTCAGTTGCACTAAAAACACAAGATTTAACTTTCGCTGGTACAACTAACGAAATCGAAACTTCTGTTTCTGGTCAAACTGTAACAATTGGAATCCCATCAAACCCAACACTTACTGGTAATGTAACTGTAACTGGAAACTTAGCGGTTGAAGGTACAACTACAACAATTGATTCTACAACTGTAAACATTGGTGATAGAATTATTGAACTTAACTACGCTGATGGTGCAGGTGATGCTGGACTTTTAGTTAGTGATGTTACCGGTGGAGCTACTGTAAGTGGTTCTTTACTATGGGATGCATCTGAAGATAATTGGATGGCTGGTGCACTTGGAAGTGAAAAGGAAATCGCAAGATTAAATGCTACTCCAACTGCTAACACAGTTCTTAAAGCGGATTCTAATGGATTACTAGTTGATTCATTGATTGAAGATGATGGTACAAATGTACTTATTACTGGTACTGCAGAATTACGAGTTAATTCAGCAACAGCAAATGGATTTGCATTCGTTAATGCAGATAAATCTATCGAATCAGTTGCGGCTTCAACTGCAGGTGATGTGATTCAATGGAATGGTTCATCTTTCGTTGCAAGTAACGAAATTGATGGAGGTACATTCTAATTAGAATAGATTAAGTAAATTTAAAAACTCCCCCTTCGAAAGTTGGGGGATTTTTTTTATACACTTTTATTTTTTCTATACTTATAGTAGTGGTATAATACTATTTAGCATTAAAATCACATTTAAGAATATTTATATACAAGATAAGGAAGAAATCCATACATGGCTGCAATATTACAACTAAGGAAAGGGACAAATTCAGATTTAAGTAGTATAGGTAATTTATCTATTGGTGAACTATTTTACAATACTGACAGTGAAGTCCTACAAATAGGTACAGGTACCTCAAACGTAACACTATCACGATTAGGTATTAACACTGGTTCAATCGAGTTCACAGGAGATATTACTTTAGGTGGTAGTATTTTTCTTGGAGATGCAAGTACAGATAACATTATAATACAAGGTGAATTGAGTTCATCAATTATACCTGATGCAGATAATACATACGATTTAGGTTCTGCTACAAAACAATGGAGAAATGTAAATGCTGTAAATGGACTTTTTGGAAATGGAATAATTAGTGGTTCAGGTCAGATAGTTGCAGCATTGCCAAGTGGATTAGTAAGTGGTTCATCTCAAGTAACCTTTGTAAACATAAGTAGTATTCCAAGTGGATTAGTAAGTGGTTCATCTCAAGTAGTATTTACTGATTTAAATAGTATTCCAGCTGGGATAGTAAGTGGTTCAATCCAAATTCTTGGAGGAACTGATATTGTAAGTAGTTCAGCACAAATTACAGATTTAGGATTTATTTCTTCATCTGATTCTAACACTTCATTAAATTCTTACACCGCATCAAACGATATAAACATTACAAACTTACATTCTACAACTGCATCATTAGATAGTAGATTAGATAATGTAGAAGCAGCCACTTCATCTTATCTAACAACAGTAGATATATCAACTGATACTAATTTAGCAGTAAGCGATACATCAGAAGTTAATATGATTTTAACTGGTGATACTCTATCTGCTGAATTAATTGGTGGAGTAGTATCTGGTTCATCTCAAGTAGATGCTGATTCAATTACAAACTTTGATAGTAATGTAAAAGATAAACTAGATGATGATGGAGTAATTAGTGGTTCAGGTCAAGTAAACTTTACTGAAATAGCAGGTATAAGTGGAAATATAATTTCATCATCAACTGATTCTAATCAAGTTGATATGATTATCAATGGTGGTAGTATTTCTGCAAATTTAAAAGGTGGTGTTATATCTGGTTCAATACAAATATTAGGTGGAAGTAATGTTCTTTCATCCTCAAATGAAAACTTTAATGGATTTTCATCATCAGTAGATAGTAGATTAGATACGATTGAAGGACCTCTTTCTACATCAATAGATAGTAGATTGGATTTACTAAGTGATGTATCTCATTCACACGCTAATAAAGCAAATCTTGATACGATAAACCAAAATCTATCAACAACATCAGATGTAACATTTAATACTGGTTCATTTACTGGTGATATGACTGTTACTGGTAATTTAACTGTTTTAGGTTCTGCAACTGAAATATCTTCAACAGAATTGAAAATTGAAGATAAATTAATTACAGTTGCAAGTGGTTCAGCTGATTCAGCTGCAGCAGATGGAGCAGGTTTAGAAATTGATGGTGCTGGTAAATCATTAAAGTGGGACCATAATACATCTCAATTTATATTAGATGCTCAAGTAAGTTCATCGGTAGGATTTAAAGGAGAAGGTGGAGAACTTACAGGTATTGATACAGACCAAGTAACTGAAGGTAGTAATCTTTACTATACTGATACAAGAGTAAAAACAAAATTAGATGATGATGGAGTAATTAGTGGTTCTATACAAGTATTAGGTGGAACTGGAATATTAAGTGGTTCTAATCATATCAATACTTCTTTAAACTCATATACTGCATCTAACGATACAAAAAATTTAGTTCAAGATTCAAGATTAGACCAACTTTCAACTGAAACTGGTTCTATATCATCTGAACAAGCGGCACAAGATAGTAGATTAGACCAACTTTCAACTGAAACTGGTTCTATTTCATCTGAACAACTGATACAAGATTCAAGATTAGACCAACTTTCAACTGAAACTGGTTCTATATCATCTGAACAATCTGCACAAGATTCAAGATTAAATCAACTTTCAACTGAAACTGGTTCTATTTCATCTGAACAACTGATACAAGATTCAAGATTAAATCAACTTTCAACTGAAACTGGTTCTATTTCATCTGAACAACTGATACAAGATTCAAGATTAGACCAAATTTCTGCAGCAACTTCATCATACCTAACAACTGTTGATATATCTTCAGATACAAACTTAGCAGTTGCTGATACTTCGAATATAGATATGATTTTAACTGGTGATACTTTATCAGCAAATCTTAAAGGTGGAGTAGTAAGTGGTTCATCTTTCTCATCAAATCATCAAGGTTCGATAACTGCTAGTATCAATGGTACTGCAACAAATCTAGATTTAGGATTAAACACAAATGATTCACCATCATTTAGTTCTTTAAGTTTAACATCTTTAGTAACAAGTAGTGATAGTGTATTAACTGCATTATTTGTAGATAGTAATGAAGTTAAATTTAATTCTTTAGGAACTGCTGCTTTATTACACTTCTCATCTTCTATTGCAGATGGTAACTCACAAGTTATTGGTACTGCTCAAGCAACAAAAAATTATATTGATGCATCTATAATTGAAGCAGGTGCAGGTGATATTACAGAAGTAAATGCTGGATTAGGTATAAGTGGAGGGGGAATATCAGGTGCAACAACTGTTACCTTAGATACTGGTTCATCTCACTTTACAACTGGTGTAACCAACATTGCAGGTGGAGCAGTTGATTTAGGTTCATTAAATGCATTTACTGCAAGTAATGATAATATATCATTAAACTCAGCAACTGGTTCTTATTTAACTCTAAACGAAATTGTACCATTAAATTCATTTACTGCATCAAATGCTAATACATCATTAAATTCATATACTGCTTCGAATGATACTACAAATAGTGGACAGGATACAAGATTAAATCAATTATCAGCAGCTACTGGTTCTTATTTAACAAGTAATTTAAATATATCACTAAATTCATTTACAGCAAGTAATGATAATACATCATTAAATGCGGCAACTTCATCATACTTAACAACAGTAGATATATCAACTAATACTAACTTAGCAGTATCAGATACCGACCAAGTTAATATGATTTTGACTGATGATACTTTATCAGCAAATATTAAAGGTGGAGTAGTAAGTGGTTCGGCTCAAATAGATGTTGAAAATACAACAAA
>Ga0213869_10000767_pt1 | contig 25082 bp, 25 predicted proteins | sample PICome_10_FD_160083 | JGI IMG/M metagenome (GOLD analysis project Ga0213869, IMG submission 160083) | Coastal seawater microbial communities near Pivers Island, North Carolina, United States - PICO132 | ecosystem: Environmental > Aquatic > Marine > Coastal | place: USA: North Carolina...
GAAGACGGAGAAGGCTTCCAGCCTTCGGCATGGGCGCAGAGAGCGTTCTTTCCGTTGTTGGTTGCCGAGTTGCAGGAGCTTCGCAAGCGGGTAGCGGCATTAGAAGCCGACAGCGGGACAAAGATGTATTACTAGGTGAGCGAAACACAGGCATCCCTCGGAGAACTGTTACACGAACGCGAATGGCGCAAATGCGCCCCCGAATGGGAAGACGCGACACCAACAGAACTTGCTGACGCATTTGAATACTGGTGCGCCCAGTACGCCTACATCCGTTTCCCAGGCAAAGGCAAGATCAAGTTCGAGCTTCGGCCCGCCCAACGCGAAACAGTCGAACTGTGGCTTACCCACCGATTCACTGTTGCGCTCAAAGCGCGACAGATCGGGTTCTCAACCCTGGTGTCAATCTTCTGTTTCTGGTGCTGCTTCTTCTACCCCGACCGCACCATCATCATGCTGTCGAAGACGGAACGTGACTCACAGAAGCTGCTCGTTCACGCCCGCTACGCCTCCCGATACCTGCCGACATGGATGTTGCATCGGGGACCACTGTTTGAAGCAAACAAGTCGGAAATCAAGTTCACCAACGAGTCGATCATGGAATCGCTGCCGTCAGCGTCGGACCCTGCGCGTGGTGTCACCGCCTTCTACATCGTCGTTGACGAGATCGGGCAACTCCCCAACAGCGAAGAAGCCTGGGCTGCTATCGAACCTGTTGTGGACGTAGGTGGCTCTTGCGTCATGTTGGGTACAGCGAACGGCGAGGGAAACTTGTTCCACAAGACTTTCACTGGCGCTCAGGCGGGAACAAACCGTTTCAAGTCGATCTTCCACTCTTGGCGCGCCTCGGGGCGCGACGACGAATGGTACGCCCGACAGAAAGCCGACTTGCCTGACTGGCAGTTGGCTCAGGAATATCCAGACAACCCTGACGAAGCGTTCCTGCGTTCTGGTCGTCCAGTGTTCGACCTTGAGTTCCTGCGGGAAACGGAAACGAAAGAGCCGTTACGCGGCTGGCTCGATGGCGACACGGACGGCACGTTCCTCGAAGACATTCGAGGCCCGTTACGCATTTTCACTGAACCTCTCCCCGACCACAGATACTGCATGGGCGTTGACGTGGCTGAGGGTCTGATTCATGGCGACTATTCGTCAATCCATGTGCAGGACGTGAAGACGGGAGAGATTGTGGCGCACTGGCACGGCCACATTGACCCTGACTTGTTGGGCACTGACGTGTGCATCCCGTTGGGCGAGTTCTACAACAACGCTTTGATTCTGGTGGAGTCCAATAACCACGGCTTGACGACCTTGACGGCGTTGAACCGTGCGAACTACTTCCCGCTGTATCGGGAGAGGCGCGTCGGCGTTCGTAACGCTGATGCGACGGACGCTTTGGGTTGGCGAACCACCCAGGTGACGAAGCGTTTAGCGATTGACGAGTTGAACAGGGCGATCCGTGACCAGTCGATGAAGTTGTACGACAAGGAAACGATTGCGGAGATGCGGGCGTTTACCCGAGACAACAACGGTCGGATGTCTGGTTCGCCTCACGATGACCGTGTGATGTCGTTGGCGATCTGCAACCAGGGATCGAAGTATGTGTTCCTGCGGAAATATCAGCCTGAGAAGCCGATGGTTGTCGGCTCGATGGACTGGCACATGCGTCAATCTCGGGCTGAAACGACGCCTTCCGTTTCATACGTCGGCGGTGACGCTTTCTGATCGAACGATGTTCCAAGTTTTTCGGGACACTTTTGCCTATTGGGGATGACAACCTTTGAATACGAGTGCGAAGAGTGCGGCCGTGTTGAGTCCGTTCAAGCTGACGATGTACGCAGCCGTGGTTTGGTGTGCTTTAAATGCCATATCTCTGGCTTGTCTTTCTCGTTTCGCGGGGCGCAGGGAGGCAGAGAGTCCTTCCATAACGAGACAATCCGTGAAGTACAGGACGACATCGTGTCTTCGGCAGCAGCCCAAGGCCGAGAGGTTCGGCCCAAGACATCGGTGAATTACGCGTAGTGCGGGCCTACTCCAATGAATCCCGCCGCCGTCATCGCCGCATCAGTTTTAGGTTTGCTCACAGTCATCGCAGGACTGATTTGGGGTCGTTCCCGAGAAAGCATTTCTGGCGCTCGGGAGATCACCGAAAGCGCCCTGCTCCTTGTTGAGCCGCAGTCGGAACGGATCTCGGAGTTGATCGTCGCGGTCGGCTCCTTGTCGGGCCAGGTCGCTTCTCTCAACAAGAAGATCGTCCAACTTGAGCTTCACATCAGTGAGCTTTCTAATCAACTCATCGAACTCGGTCACACCCCAGTAAACGCGGAGGCGTAATGCAAACAATCATGGATTCTTTCTACAAGGCAGGAAAAGCCTGGGTTGCGTTCCTCATCCCTATCGTCGTCGGCCTCTTCACCGAAGCGGTGACAGAGGGCACAGCTATCGACCCTGAGCAGTGGGTGCAGCTCCTTGGCGTCGCGTCAGCACAGTGGCTGGCCGTCTACTTCAAGACGAACTGGCAGCACCCGTCGATGCCCGAAGAGGCCGAAGAGGTCTGAACTAGATGGCTCCCCCAACACTCCAATCGAAACTGAATCAGTTATCGGGCCAACTCCATGAGTCGATGCGATGGCGCGAGAACGAACGCAAAGAAGTGCTGTGGAAGTCTCTCGTTGATCTCTACAAAGGCAAGCACTACAACTCGGCAGCAGAGTCTGACCGTGCGGTAGTGAACGTCGCGTTCTCCACCAAGAACGTCATCGCCCCGTCTGTTTCGGTCAGTAACCCGAAGTTCTCGGTGAACGCCCGCAAGCCTGAATCTGCTGCCCAGGCGGTCGTCACACAAGAAGTGTTGAACTATGTGTGGCGCACCTACCACTATCAGCAGGAGTTCCGTCTAGCTGTCGATGACATGCTGACGGTCGGCCACGGCTGGATCAAGGTTGGCTACAAGGCGACAAAGCCGCCAGAGGTCAAGCTCGCTGACGAGAACGGGCCAGAGGACGCACAGTCCTATGGCGTAGATGACCGCGACACGTCCGTTGACGGCAACATCGAGTCCGAACTGTATGTCCCTTGGGACGAGGACCGTCCGTTCGCTGAACGCATCTCGTTCTTCGACGTATTCGTGGACCCGCACGCACGTCATCCGAAAGAGATGAAGTGGATTGCCCAACGCACACGCCGTTTGGTGAACGACGTGAAGGTGGATGGCCGTTACGAGAAGTCGGCCCGCAAGCTGGCGTCAGCGTCACACAGGTCGTCCTACGAGTCGGGCCACCAAGACGGCCGTGATGACCAGCATGACATCTCGCAGGAATACTGCGATGTCATCGAGTTCTACGATCTGCGCCGACAAGAAGTGTCGACGTTCCTCGCTGACGGCACCGATAAGGGCGAGTTCCTCATCAAGCCTGCGAAGATGCCGTACTCGTTCGGGCACCCGTTCGTCATGCTCCGTGACTACGAGGTGATTGACCACTTCTACCCGATTGGCGAACTTGAAGCCATCAAGGTGTTGCAGCAGGAGTTGAACATCACGCGTACGCAGATGCTCAACCACCGTTCCAAGTTTGCGCGTAAGTACATGTACCACGCAGAGACATGGGACCAGACGGGGGTTAATGGCCTCAAGTCTGATGTCGACAACGAGATGGTGCCCTACCCAGGTGACATTCAGGACATGGACCGTTCTGTGGTCGCTATGCCTGTCCAGGGCACGCCTGCCGAGTTCTACAACCAGTCCGACCTCATCATCTCCGACATTGACCGTGTTTCGGGCACGTCGGAGTATCAGCGTGGCGGCGGTCAGAACATTCGTCGCACAGCGACTGAGGCAGCGATGATTCAGGACGCGTCGAACGCGCGGTCGGCTGACAAGCTGGCTGGCATCGAACGGGTTTTAGGTGAGATCGGGCAACGCCTGATCCAACTAATGCAGCAGTTCATGACTGGCGAGCATGTTGTCCGCATTGTGGGCATGTCGCATCCGACTTGGGTGAAGTTCGATGCGGACTACATCGCAGGCGAGTTCGACTTCGAGGTCGAAGCGGGTTCTACCGCTCCGAACAACGAGTCGTTCAAGCAGCAGAAGGCGTTCGAGATGAACGAGGTATTCGGCCAGTATTTGGGCGTCTACATCGACCCGATGACGTTCTTGCCAGAAGTGCTTCGGATGATGGGTGTTAAAGACCCGACTTCGATGATGATGCAGCCACAGCAGCAGCAGGGAGCGCCTGGCGAGGCAATACCGCCAGAAGGTATGCCGCCAGAAGGTATGCCGCCAGAAGGAATGCCGCCAGGAATGCCTCCAGGGATGGAAGGCATGATGCCTGGCATGGAAGGAATGCCGCCTGGAATGCCAGGAATGCCGCCTGGGATGGGGATGCCGCCTGGAGGCGACATCCCGCCAGAAGTCATGGCAGAACTCCAAGCAATGAGCGCCTAAGAAACAACTCTTAGCGATTTAGGGACAGTTTTGCCCTTTATGTAGAAGCAACCGTAGGAGGACTTCTTGGATACCGAATATGACGCCCCGATGGAAGTTGAGGCGAGTGACATTGCAGCGGAGCCTGATGGGCCAACCGAGGTGGATGTTGAGACACAACCCGTAGAACAACCAAACATTCTGGACTTGGAACAGTTTTCGGACTACCACGTTCAAGTCGGTGAAGACACCCTCTCGGTGCAAGAGCTTCGAGAGTCTGGACTTCGCCAAGCGGATTACACCCGTAAGACGCAAGAACTGGCTGAACGAGGAAGAGAACTGGATCGAGCGGCAACGCTTGACCGAATGCTTGAGGTCAACCCTCGCGGAACCTTGGAGTATCTGGCAAAGCAGAACGGACTGAGCATCGCTGACGTTGCGTCAGCAATGCAGCCCCAGTCAACGGGATCAGATTGGTTAGACGAAGAGCCTGCACAGTCGTACGCACAAAGCGATCCGATGGCAGACCGTATTGCGGCAATCGAAGAGCGCTTTCAGCGTGAAGATTTAGATGCCGAGTACAGGCAGGCGTTCAGCGGGTTGAGAAACCAGTTTGGCGAGAACTTTGACGAGAAGGAAGTCGCGAAAGCGGCTTACGAACGTGGACTGTACGACCCAAGCCACATGGAAATGGTCGCTAACGATTTGGCGTTCCGCAAACTGCGGGCCGCTCAGTCAGATGCCTCCGCTTCGGCTGCTGCAAAGCAGGCGAAAGAAGAAGCTTCTCGTAAGCAGTCTGCGGCAAGTGCCGCTGCTGTCTCTTCGGGTGGGTCTTCGGCAGGCGGCACGGTGGCGATCCCTCCGCAAACCAAACCTCTAACCACCCGAGAAGCAATCGAAATGGCATGGGAATCCAGCCAATAGCTTCTTTCATGAAAGGCAACTCCTATGGCTGTTAACCAAGGACGTAACGCAGATTGGGACGGCTTGATGTCGTCCACTCTGGAGAACATTCGCGGATCATTCGCGGACAACATCTGGAACGGTCGCCCGCTCCACCGCTGGCTCTTTGAGAAGGGTCGTCGTCGCATGGTCGACGGCGGTACTGAGATCGTTGAGCCGTTGGTGTATGCCGATGGCAACACCGCTTGGTATGGCGAAGACACCATCATCTCGGTTCAGAAGACGGACGGCCACAGTGCTGCTTCGTTCCCCTGGGCAGGCTTGTACGGAACAGTGTTCATCACTGGCCGTGAGAAGCTGATGAACTCGGGCAAGGAGCAGGCAATCAACCTGCTCGAAGCTCGCGTCACTCAGGCCGAGGAAACGATGAAGTCAACTCTTTCCACCGCGGCATTTGCCGACACGCCTGCCAGCACCGACACCATGTTCGGTCTTGGCTACCTCATCAACAACGCTGCTGGCGATGCCACTGCCGTTGCTGCTGGGCATGGGCACGTTGGCGGCATCGACACGTCGGTCGGGGGCAACTCCTTCTGGCAGTCGACTGTTGTGGACGGATCTGCCTACACCACTGGTGAGCATGTCCGCAAGGGCATCCGTACCGCACGCAACACGGCTTCTGACGCTGGCAACGACCGTTGCGACGCAGCGTTCACGGACCTCAGCACGTTCGAGGCTGTCGAAGACAGCTTCGTCCAGCAGGTCCGCTACGAAGACGTGAACAGCGCCAACGCAGGGTTCGAGAACGTCGAGGTATCGAAGATGCCGCTGTTCTGGGACTTTGACTGCACCGCTGGCACCGTGTTCGGTATCAACTCAAAGTACCTCCAGATTGTCGGTCACAAAGACCGCTTCATGGAGCACTCTGGCTTCACCACCAACCCCGTTGACGGCACATACACGACTGGCTCCTCAGTCGGTGGCGTCCGCGACGCGCAGTACGACATCATCACGTCGCTGCTCCAGATGACGACCCGTAACCGTCGTCGTCACTTCCGCATCAACGGTCTGACCGTCTGATTCGATGAGATGTTGCTGAGAGGCGGGGGGCGCAAGCCCCCCGTCTTTTGGGACATTTATGCCTTAGTTGGATGAGCCAATTTCGACCTGTCCAACACATCGGTGACCGCAAGGCGTCAAACCCCCAGTTCAAGGCGAACTACGACCTGATTGCCCGCCGTCCCCCGAAGCCTGAGAAGGCTGAACGTCCTAAAGGGGCTTGTAAGGGGAAAGACGACACCTGTAAGGCGTACGCAATCAAGGGGGAAGACCTGTGTGCAGGTCACCAGCGGGCTTTGAAGAAGCAGGAAGGTGAATCGGATGAATCGAGATGAACTCGTTGACGCGATGCGTACGCAGACAGACCTCGATGATGTCGATGTAACCGACCAGATGGCGCACATGTTCTTGCAGGAAGCTTTCGAGCGGACTGCGGCGCAGCGCCGCCAATGGCCCGCATATCAGTCTTCGTGGACTATCACGGTTCCTGCGGACACCCAGTCCGCTGCGCTACCTGTAGATGTCGCTGAGATCGCTTCTCTGCGTTCAAACGAGCGTTTGAACAACATTGACCAGAGCTTCGCTGAGGAGGCGTATGCGAGCCGCTCAGGGCGTCCTGGCGCGTACTCCATTTGGGGGCGTCAGGTGTACCTGTGGCCCAAGCCGAATGCCGAGACAACCATCTCGATTCGGGGCTGGCGTTTGCCCAATTACGCCTGGCTTGGCGACACCGCTCAAGAGGTCGATCTTGACGAACGGCTCCACATGGCCGTGCTGCATTACGCCGTTTCGTTGGTGTACGCGCAGCAAGAAGACGCCGAACTCGAAACCCAGTACATGCGTCGCTGGCAGTTGGTCATCGAGGACATGGCGAAAGACATCGACCGTCCCCCGACATACCGTCCGATTGTGCTCAACGGTGGCGAGCACCAGGGCTTCGGCCCGCAGACACTCAACCAGCGCTTCGGCTTTGATTCGCTCTAATGGCTAACAGCGTCCAACTTGACACCACAGCAGCCTTCACTGGTGGGCTGAACCTTCGCGCCGACCAACTAAAGGTCGCAGAAGGTCAGTCGCCGTGGATGTTGAACATGGACGTTGACCCGTCGTTCGGTGCTCGCTCACGGAGAGGCTGGGTTGACTGGCAGACCGTCGCTGCGACTTCATGGAACCCGCGCGCCCTGTACTCCCATGTTTTAGGCGACGGCTCCGAATGGCAGTTCGTATCCAACACCATCGGACTCAACGGCGAGCTATGGGCCTCCAACGACGGCGGCGCGTTCGTCAAAGCACCTGGCGTCGTCGCCAGTGCAGTGCCTCACGGCGCTGACTTCGCACCTTGGGGATCTGATCTTTACGTTGCCTGCGGGACAGCCAACGTCGGGCAAGAATGGTCGAACGGAACATGGACTGCGTTAACCGATGCTGCGTCGAACTGGTCAAACGATTACACGGCACCTGTCGGCGGGCAAATGCCGAAGGCCGACTTCGTTGCGATCCACGACGGCTACCTGTGGGTTGCCAGCACACTTGAGGGCGGCAACCAGCACCCTCACCGCCTCCGTTTCTCACACCCAAACGATCCTGACTCTTGGGCGCTCCTCGATTACATCGACTTCCCCGAAGGCGGCGGGCCGATCACTGGCATCGTCCCTTACCGCGACCACCTGCTGGTGTTCTTCCCCTCTGCTGTGTGGGCGCTGTACGGCTCCAACCCTGACACGTTCGCGAAGGCCAACGTCACAAAGACGGTGGGTGCGTCGAACAGGCAATGCCTGACACGATCAGAGTCGAACGTCTACTTCGTTTCATGGCCTGACGGCGTGTACTCGATTGGCCCCGATTCCATCACTGAAGTTTCGGAATCTTTGCGTCCCTCGTTCAAGACGGGTGGCGACTTCAATCAGGATGCGTCGCTTCAATGGTTGGGTTGGGCCAACCAGAAGCTGTACTGGTCCGTCCCTTACAACGAGAATGGTGCGCCGACTTCGGCCACATCGGTGTTTGTGCTGGACCCGTCGCTGGGTGCCTGGATGTTGTGGCGCGCTGGGTCTGGTGTCGCTATCGCTCCCATCACTGGGTCAGCGTCGTCTGGTACTCCGCTGGGCTGCTCTCGGGCAGAGGCGACGGTGGTGCGGCTCGATGCCGTGGAGGTGCCGACCGACACGTTGAACGGGGTGGCAATCGACTTCCCGACCGTCCTCAGAACCGCCTGGCAAGACTCGGGCTATCCGACCATCAAGAAGCGTTGGAAGCGTCCAGACCTGATTGTTCGGGAAACAGATATCCCGTACGAGCTGACTTTGCACATCTTCCACAACTTGGAAGAAACCGCTGCGCGTCGGACGCGAACGATGACGTTCACGCCGAAGTCGTCTGGCCTGCTTTGGGTGTTGGACCCTCAGTGGGACGGCACTGATGCGTCGCTGGAGACACCACCTGTTGGTGGTTCGTGGGATGACAATGCGACCGCTCTTTGGGGTACGCCCGCAAAGGGTTCGTCGCTGGAGCGCTCTGGTGGGCTGGGGAATGCGTCCTCGATCCAGATGGAGCTTCATGGGGAGCTTGGAAAGACCTGGGGCTTGACCGCTCTTATTTGGAAGTCGATCATGCGGAGGATTCGCTGATGTCAAATGTAAACCTGCCTAACAACATTGCTGGCGGTCAGACGCTTGACCCTCGCCCGATTCAGGCAAACTTTGAGGCGTTGAAGACGTTCATCAACAATGATGTTTTCACTGTTGATGGCGCTCGGGCTTTGACTGGTGCGTTGACGTTGCCTGGTGCGGGAACCGCGGATGCTCATGCGGCAACGAAGGGTCAGATGGATGTTGCGGATGCTGCGATCTCTGCAACGGTCACTGCGAACGACGCAGCGCAGACTGCTGCGGTTGCTGCCGCTAACACTGCACGAACTGATGGTGACGCTGCGACGTTGGCTTCTGCGGCCACAGATGCGACAACGAAGGCTGACGCTGCTCAGGCGGCTGCTATTTCGGCGGCGAACACTTATGCGGATGGGGTGGGTGTCGAAACCCAATTCACCACCGACTTGAGTTATTCAGGGACGCTGAACACGACGAGCAACGTGCAGACGTTCCTTGATACGGGCAACATTACGAACACGAAAGCTGGCGTGTACATCGTCAGCGTCACGATTGACCTCTCTGTCGCCCAGGTCGACGGCGGTGCGCTCAATCCGTTTGTCGGGGAACTGTATGTCGATGACGTGTTGCAGTTGAACACGATGGTGTGGGCACCAGCTAACCCGACAGTGGGCGACCGCTTCACGTTGAACAACGTCTGGATTGTGGCTGCGCCTGCAAACAACACGCTTGATTTCAAGGTCAAGGTCCGTCAGGCCAACGGCAGTGCTGGCGCTTTTGGTTGCAACGGTTCGGACCACTCGTTTCTATCCGCTGTGTTTGTCGGCTGATTAGGGACAGAAGGGCTTATTAGTAATGGACTCAAACTTGATGGCTAACAACCTCTCGCAGCGTCGGAGTATTGAAAACTCCTATGCCGCGCAGAAGGCCAGCAATAACTTTGGGCGTCAGCGTGCCACGAAGCAGAACATGCAGCAGCGCGGCGACGCTCGAAAGAACTTCCAGCGTCAGACGCCGAGAGTGACGAGTAACTATGCCTCGCGAGGTTTAGGTAATTCGGGTGTTTACAAGCGGGCGTTGCAGCAATTTACGGGCGACTACGCCGATCAGGTGGGCCAGATCAACCAGGCGGGAATGGACACCCAAAACCAGTACGACATGCAGGACCGCATGTACAGAGCCAGCTATGACCAGGCGCTGGCCGAGTTGGAAAACCAGAAGGCCATGCAGATCACTCAGACGGCTGCTGGCATCAACTCTCTTCGACCTTTGATTGGATAGTTATGACGCGTGAAGAGTTTTTAAGAAGCAAGGGTCAGAACCCCACGACGATCACTCGGAGCGACACTGCTGCTCCGTCGTCGGCAGGAACGCGAGCGGGCGAAACCCGCAACCCGAACCCATCGTCATCGGTTCACCGTGGAACGAGCACTGGTCGTGGTATTGGTGCGGCAAGAGGCAGCGTGTCCGACGACTACTTGAAGAGCATTGGTTTGTCTGCGGATAGGTACAGCGGCGGGACTGGCCCTGAGGGGTTCGTTGGTGACCAACAGAAGATTTTCGACCACATCAAGCAGGACAAATCGGGTGGCCGTAATTACAACTACTTGGATTTAACGGCACTTGCGGAGGTAGGGATGCTGCCTGGTGGACCGAACGATCCAAGACCGCCTGGGCCTGTTCCTGATCGGCCTGGGCCTGGCGGCAGCTACCGAGGCGGTGGCGGCTACGGCGGGCCTAAGAACTTCAAGAGCTTCGCTGACCAGCAGATGGCTCTCATTAACGGACGCCGACGCAACAAGGTCGCCCCAATGCAGGACTTTGGTCCTGCGCCAGAAGACCTGATGAGCGACAAGATCAGGGAGCTTGGAGCCGCAGGCAGGTCAAATGTAGACGAAGTGTTTGGTGCCATCCCCGAGATGAGCGAGAACTCTTTCCGCGACTACAACCCAGTGCAGGTGCAGGCTCGCGACGCTCAGATCGCTGCTCTACTTCGCGCTCAGGGAATGGGTGACGGTTTCGCTGAGGCGAAACAGTTGCAGGCCGAGGACGACATGGCTTTGCTGAACTCGTTCTGGTCGAACTATGGCGGCGCGATGGAGGCGAACACTGACCAGTCGAACGCCCGAATGAACGCTGACCGTATGACGATGGCTGTTAACGAGAAACGTCAGATCGAGTCGGAAGAGATGATCCAGCTTGCTGCTGCCGCGAAAGCACAGCAGGACAAGGAAGAGGCTTACAGGCAGCGGCAACTCGCCGCCGAAGCCGCATACGCCCAGCAGCAGACTGCTGCCGACAACGCACGCGACAACGAGGTCTTCCAACTCGCGCAGCAGTTGTTGCAGTACGGGCTTCAAGCTGACCAAGACTTGTCTGGCTACGACGTAGCTGGCCTTCTGAACGGGAGCTACTGATGGACGACGAACAGTTGCTGCGGATGATTTTGGAAGGCTTGCCTGAGTATTACGGGTCGAAGCAGACGTACCAGCCGATAGATGTCGGCTCAGAGATCCAGAACATGAAGCTGCTCGAAGATCAGTTGGGCTTGGCGGGGAATCCGCTGATGGCAATTATCAACGGGACGTTCGACTACGGCCTGTTGGAGCCTGAGTCGTCGTTCGATAAAGAGCCTCCAAACACGGCACTGCTGGATCAGTACGCCGAGGGTGGCCTCTTGGACAGCATGTTGATTGCGCTGCAAGAGGGTTATTTGCCTGAACAGGCTGCTATTGCCCAGTACAACGCCGAGTTCCCCAACGGGGAAGACGCCATCTCCGACGAGCGCGGGCAGTTGCTTGTCGGTGCTGACGCTAATCCCCGTTACAAGGCGCTATTGAGCACAGCCAAGGAGCTTGCTCCCCAGGTTGCCGAGATCAAGCAGTATGAGCGGCAGCGTGCCAACGCGACATTTGAGCCTTCGGAAACGGCGAAGCAACTCAATGCGATGGGTATTTCTACGGACCCGACACCTGACAACTACTTCTCGGACAACATTGACCAGTTGCGTCAAGATGCAGCGCAAGACGAAATGGATTACAAGCAGGCTCAGGAGGACTTCCGAGTCGCCAGTAAGCGACTCGTTGGTCCGAATGACGCTTTCGATGAAGCTGTTGAAGAGATAAGCCTGAATCCCGAGGTCACGAACGGTACGGAGTTGATCCAAGACAGCACGTCCCAGGCGGCGAAGCTCATTAGGGAATATCAGCCTCCACAGACGATGAAAGAGTTGGACCCGATCTCTGGTCAGGGTTTGTCGCGTGATTGGGCGCAGACGCCAGTACAGATGGAGTACGAGGACATTGTTCCTGGCGTGAACGACGCAGGTAGCCGTAACGCCCGAGTCACGACGTACCCGCAGGACGAAATGGCTCCTGTTCTTGCAGAGATGCGGGGAAACACTGGGTCGCAGTTGGGTAACCAGGGTGGTAACTGGCGTCAACTGGATCGCGCCTACGAGGACGCTATGGAAACACCTCCGATCACTCCTGCTGACAGGTCGAAGATGCGTCGTGCAGCGGAGAAGAGGGGTAAGTCAACTGACGCGGCGTACAAGGAAAACTTCTTGGTGGGTCTTGAAAGGCAGTCTGGTCGCACCAGGCAGTCGGACCAGGCAATGAGCATTCTCGCCAACATGATGTTGCGCCGATAGGGACAAAAAAGGCTATTACATATGGCAATCGTCAATCGCGATCAGGCGTTAGCGCGTCAACTCGGGCAGCAACGGAACGGGCAAGGCTCGCTCTATGGCGGGCCTCCACCCCCTCCTGCCCCTGCGCCTCGAATGAGGCCGTTAACTGGGTCTGGCATGAGTACCGAGGATCTGCTGAACCGCAACTGGGAAGGCGGTCAAGGCGGTGGCGGCGACACCAGTATTGGCGGCGCAATCATGGGCGGCTTGGGCACCGTTCTTGGCGGGGCAGCTAAGGGTCTTGATTTCGTTTCCAACTTGGGCACCCTCGCATTCGAGGAAGTTGCCGAAGGCGTCATGGGCCGCGAGTTCGGCACGCAGATGGAGAACGGGAAGCTCGTTGACCAGCGTTCCAACTGGGACAAGCTGACTGACGCGAATTACGGCATGGGCGAGTTGCTGGGTGACGTAACTGGCAACAAGTGGGTTGACCGTGCGATTGGCTTTGTGGGCGACGTTGCTCTTGACCCGATCAGCTACATCGGTGGCGCGGCCATGAAGTCGAACATGGTGATGGGCAAGCTGGGTCGCGAGGGGCTGGTCAAGCAAGCCGCCAAGCTTGGCATGTCGGACGATGTTGCGGCACATGTCGCCAAGTTCGGTCACGTCGGTCTTGACGACGTGACGCGTGAAGCGTTGGGCGTGAAGAAGGCGGGCGTCTACTGGGGTTGGGGTGACAAGTCCGTTTACCTGCCTCTCACCAGCAAGATCGGCAAAGTTTCAGAAAAAGGGTTCTCTGCGGTGCGCCTTAACTCTGCTGGCCGTCTGGTCGGCAAGGTTGGCAAGGGTCGCGGTGACGAAGGCTTGGCCGTCATTCGCCGTGTGGCTCAGACGGGCAAGACAATCGACGGGATCTCGCCCAAGGCTGCTGGCATCACGCTGGAAATGATCGACAAGTTCAAGGGCGTCGCTGGCAGCGCTGCGGAGCCTTATGCACGTTTGGCGCAGAAACAATTCCAAGGTTTTGACGACGCTACTCGCACAAGGGTCACGAAAGAGATCGAGTCTCTGAACATTGGCTGGGACTTCAAGACGATGGGGGGGAGCGCTGATCCAGCGAAGCTGGCGAAGCTGTCTCCCGAGGCGCAGTCAGTTATTGCGTTACGCGATCTTGTCTACTCGAACGTGAGAGAGGCGACTGGCGAAGCCCTCGATATGGGCTTCCGAGGCCCAGGGTATTTGCCGCACCGCTCCACGAAGGAAGCTTGGGACTTCTTCGGTGATGACAGTGCTACAAGGACGATGCTGAATGGCGGCAGCACTGAGGCGGGCCAGGACGCTGCACAGACGCGTGCGTTCACTGCTGGCAAGACAGTTGACATCAAGGGACGGAAAGTCACGTTTGATGATGCGTCGATTGAGGACATCAACGCAAAGCTGACTGAGGCGTTCCCTGAGGCTGGCGGCATCAAGTTTGTGGAAGACAACGCTGTCGTTCTGATGGAGCGGTACATCGGTGAGATGTCCCGCGTTCAGGGCCACCACGCAATGTTGATGCACGCCCTGGACATGGGCGAACTGGGCAGCGTCAAGCACATGACGACGGAAATGGTTCGCGGGGCGCAAAACCTCACGAAGAACAAGCAGGTCGCTGACTTCTTAAAAAAGGAGTTGGTGAATCGGGCAGAGCATGAGTCGTACCTCCTTGGTGAAGCTGCGCGTGTCGGCAAAGAGATTTCTAAAGCCCTCGATGACTCGCTAGTGCGATTGGTTGACGAGGCAGCGGAAGAACACAAAGAACTTATCGGCGTAACCAAAACAATCAAGCAGCAACTGTCGGCTCACGATAAGGGAAGGAAAGGCGCAGAGAAAGCCATTCGCGAAACGTTTACCGCTGAACGGACACGGCTCTCTAAGCAGGTCGATGATCTGGTTGCGGTGAAGGCCGATTTGGACAACAACATCGCCGTCACCAAGCAGGCCATTGCTGATGGCTACACCCAAGAAACCGCACAGGTCCGTAAGTTGCTGGATACTTGGATCAAGAAGAGCAACCATCATGCCGAGAAGATCGGGATGGACACTCAAGCCATCGAGGGTTTGACGGAACTCGATGAGATGTACGGGTTTGTGATGTCGCAGACGGGACGGATGGAAGAGATTTCTTCCTCCCCCCAGCTTCTCATGGAGTTCTTTACCGACCTCAAGGGCACGAAGATCGTCACAGGGCAAGAAAAACTGTTCGAGGAAATCCCGCTTGACCGTTGGGCGATGGATGCGGCCACAGAGAACCAGGCCAAGTTGGACATCTTGATGCGTGACGGGACGTTCAGCGGCTGGGAGCAGGCGCTCGAAGATCTTGCGGACGGGTCAATGCACCCGCTCCTGAATCAAGGTCGCCCTGAGATCACTTCACGTTTGAACCAGTCTCAACTCGATACTGTAGACGACGCTATCGAAAGTCAGCAGCAGCACATTTGGAAGCAGAGAGGTGACTGGGAAGACACCGCTGACAAGACACTTTGGTCTGATGTTCAACAGAACAAAGACCTAAGGGCTTTGAATGGTCAGGCTGTGGCTGCGCGTGACAAGACGACGAAGACACTCCAGTCGAACCGCTCGAATGCGGAGGTCAACAAGGGCACGCTTGCTAATGCCGTCAAGAACCTTCGGAGCGCCTCTGATGACGCCGCTGAGTCGATTTACCCGCAGGCTCCCCCCGAGGGGTGGAACAACATGGCGTACGCGGACCACATGGCGTTCGATGCGGCGAACGCCGAGCGGGTAGCTATTTCTCGCGAGAAGCTGCTTGTTCAGTATTTGGAGATGGAGAACCGCACCATGTACTTGGTTGCGGAACACATGAACGCGCCGACGCTGGCCGACGATTTCGGCGGGCTGTCGGACGAGGTGTTTGAAGCATTCGAGTACATGAAGGAAGTTCGGGGGAACCTCGATGAGCTTGATGTCTGGCTGGCATCGAATGGGCCGATGGGGAGCGGTGAGTGGATCAACGCAACTGCTCTCGGGTCGGACGCTCACAGGCTGCGCCAGAAGCGTTGGATTGTTGCAGACACGCAGGAACAACTGAACCGTCACACCTCGAAGGACGCGCTCAACGATTCGAGAACTCTTGTCGACCAGTCGGTGCTGGACGACAGCATGGAGTTTGCGCGGCAACGCAACATGGAGGTGCGGGTTGGTGACAGGACGGCCACCCTTGGGTCGCGCAACCAGTCGCTTCTTCCTTATGACGCTGAGGCAGCGCAGATATCACGAACCCCTGGGTTGGGTTTCTATGGGCCGCAGCGCCCTACTCCTGTATTCCCCGAGACTCACGCCCCTGGGAACCTGGCGAACGCGAGGGTCTTGGACCGTCGCGTACTGGCACAGAATGTTGCGTTTCTGGAATCGCTTCACAAGAAACAGGGCGTCTACAGGAAGGTGCAGCAGTTCGTTGACGACGATGGCGTAACGCGGGTGAAGTACAGGACCACGGAAACGGAAGTTCCTGTATTTGCTAATCCCAAGACCGTGGATGAGCTTGATGCCGACATCGCGGAACTCACGGCAACGGTTCGCGGCCACCAGAACGAAATTGACGACTTGTCTGATATCCCGACCACAGGTCGGATGGACCCTGACAACATCGACCTTTCTATTTTGAAGGTGACGCGTTCATTTTTTGATGGTCTTGACGCTTCTGTTAACGACGCTCAGTCTGTTGCGAAGAAGCTTCAAAACAAGCGGCGTAAGGATTTCCCGCAGGTTGATACGCCGAGTCACAATCCGAACAGGTGGCAGAAGGGTAAGCCAGGGCGTCCTGACAACGCTCCTGATCCAGTGAAGCACCCGCGGTACAAGGGCGACTATGACAGTTGGTCCACGGACGCGAAGGTCGCGTACGACTACAACAATGACATGCTGAGGATTGCCCACACTGAGGGTCAGCCTTGGCACGAACTTGCAACCGAGAACCGATCAGCCCGTCAGGTTATGGACGACTGGTTTGAACTGGGAAGAGAACCCAATTCGACCAAGTACATGCCTGACGCTCCGTTCGGTCAGACGTGGAAGCAGACGCCTCCTTGGTCGCGCAGAGGGGACGGCGGTATCGAGGCGGGCATCCTCGAAAGCGGTGCTGCAAGGGTTACCGACGACGGGATCACTGGCAGTGAGCAACTGACCAGTTCCATCGGTGAACAGTTGCGGTACTCGGCGCGGAACACGGTTGGCGGCGAAGATGCTCGCCACTTGCCAGGGTCAAGTGACGACGCACAAGAGCTTCTCGGCATGGGGCTGCGCTCTGCTGACGAGCGCTACGGCGACGAGCTGGGCGCAGACTTTCTGGAACAGATTGGTGCGGGCGGCACCCGCAACGCTGGGCTTGACCTGGCTACACAGGAAAGACATGCGCGTCAGGCGGCGAACTCGGCAGAGAAAACGAGGGACGATCTTCTCGAATCGCTTGGCATGACTAATGAGATAGTTCAGCAAGCCCACGGACAGGGCGTGGCTAGACAACTTGACGTACTTCTCTGGACGAAGGTAGATGAGTCTTCCGACTTCCAGAAGAGGTTCGGTACAGATGGTGAGGTAGTTACTCCCCGACAGCTACAGAAGCGGGTAGCAGAAAAGTACGGCAACGATTTCGAGGCGTACAAGGCTGACCACCCGAACACGCGAGCCAGGGACTTCTTCACACCTGACGGTAAAAAGTCGGGCGGGATTAGCTACACCGAGGCTGGTGAGGTCTTGGGCGGTGCGGCACAGAAGTTCCGTCACGGCAGCAAAACCTTTGAGAAGTTCATGGGTAAGTCAGGGTCGTACGAGCGACAGATGAGCTACATGAAGGCTCAGGACATCCTCGAACGGATGACGCCCGAAGCTCGCGCCTCCGTTTACGACTACGCCAGGCAGATCGCATCCTGGGAACGCAAGCTGAACATCGTGAACCGCGACGTTGCTCAGAAGCAGCTTGACGAACTCACTGCACTCCGTGCCGAGCAGGCAGACATCGGAGAGAGGATGAGCCGTGCTGTCGGCTATGGACAGAGGGCGCAAACAAAGTTTGAAAACGACTTGGCGAAGCTTGAGGCTTCCAGTCCGCTGCCAGCGATGACCGACGACCTGCGTCGTCTTGAGGCGGCGGTAGCGCCAATGGCTGACGACGGCGAGTTCGGCTTAAACAAGCTCGCAGCCGTAGAGAACGCACTTGGCAAACGCGAAGCGGAACAGATCGCTGAACTTGACGGCGTTCGGGCCGCGATTGTCGCAGATCAGGTAGACGCAACTGAGCACGCCGTTTGGGGCAAGGATCGCTTGGCGAAACTCAGGGCGATCAAGAAGAAGAAGGGGAAGAAGGCAGACAATCAGAAATGGGACGTACCAGCCGACGAGTTGAGTGTGCGGCGCGACCAGTTCGAGAACATCATTCGGCTTTCGCTGGCTGAGGCTCCCGACGACCACGCCATGAAGATGACCGCACGCTTGATGGACAACTACGAAAACCAGTTAAAGGGGGTTAAGGAGTTCGCTGACCAAACCGAACAAATCGACGGCCTCTACCAGAAGGCTCTTGCTGGGTCTAAAGATGGCGGCGAAGGCTTCAACCTTGACATGCAGCGCGCATTCCTTGACGGCTACGAGCGTTTGAACTCCAAGATGTTCCCTGGCATGGCTGACATGTCTATCGACTCGGTGGTCAAGAAGAACGTCGAAAACTGGATGAGCGCGATGGGCGACGATCTGGACCTCAAGTGGTTTGACGAGGCAACCCAGGTGTTCAAGTCGTACGCGACGATGACGCCTGGCTTCCATCTCCGTAACTTCATGGGTGCGACGTTCATGAACTTTGCCGATGGCGTCAAGGTCAAAGACGTTCGATCAGCGACCAAGCACTGGCGGGGTTACGTCAACGATCCCGAGAACTACATCAAGAACCTCGGACCCGAAGATCAGCATGTGAAAGATGCGTTCGAGGCTGTGTTTGCTGTGGGCGCTGGTGGTTCGTTTGATCCTGGCGAAATTGGTACGGGCGCAGTCAAAGCTTGGAAGGGTTTGAAGAACAACAAGGCGACCCGAATGTCCCGCCGTTACGGCGAGGACTTGGTTGAAGGTCCAGTCCGTTTGGCTGCTGCGTTGAACACAACAAGTGGCGGTGGCGGGATGAGCATGGCGGCTTCGCGAGTGAAGCGCCTGCACTTCGACTACTCAGACTTGAGTTCCCTAGACCAAAAAATGAAACGTGTGATTCCGTTCTACATGTTCATGAGCCGCAACTTGCCTTTGCAAATTGAGCAGATGTGGCGTCGCCCAAAGGCGTACGCCGTTTACAACCACTTCATGAACAACTTTGACGAGTCCGACGACAACTCGTTGATGCCGAAGTATCTGAAAGATGCTGGAGCGATTGTGATGGGTGGCTCTTGGTTCGGTGACAAGTCGAAGGACTTCGTGTTCGCACCCGACTTGCAGCACTCGAACTTGATGCAGGACATCATGGCGTTCAGCGGGCAGGGCGAGCAGGGCATCCCGATTGTCGACGGGTTGCTTGCTTCGGGCAACCCGCTGGTTACGAAGCCAATCGAGGTTGCTTTCAACCACTCAGGGTTCCGCGGCGGCGATGCTTTCTTCGACAAGAAGCAAGACAAGTACGGCAACTGGGTTGACAAGAGCGGCCAGGAGCAGGCGTTGGAGCGAATCATGTACGGCATCGAAGGCGTACTCACTCCGACTGGCACCGCTAAGGGGCTTCTCGGCATCAACCCGCTGGGCAGCGAGGACAGCAAGGCGCGCCTCGAAGACCGACAGCTACAGAAGGCTTTGAACTACCTCGGCCTTCCGTTCAAACAGCTTGGCGACTACGAGCGCGATAGCGAACGTCGTCGCCAGGGCAGAGAGGGTGAGTGATGGTTCATATTCACCCCCAGTGGGAGTGGGAAGACGACTCCCTGCCGATAACTGGACCTGCGCCTAAGGGTGTGCCTGGCGAATGGATCATTCATTACCCAGGGTCGCCGTCAATGTACGAACCGCGCACTGACGCACAGATGATTAGGTCACTCAGGGCGTCCCAGCGGTCATACAAAAATGGTCGGGGCTACAGCTACGGCTACTCAGTGGTGGCGTCACAGTCGGGAAGCCTTTGGGCGGTGCGTGGCATCGAGGGGTTTCGTGGCGTGCGTGTCTACAACCCTGCAAGTAACCCTGGCCGCAAAGTTGGGGGAGGCAAGAACAACGTGACCCGCAGCATTCAGATTGCTGTCGGGGGACAGAACCCTGCATCGCCCGAAGCTGTTGCTTCGGTCAACGCTCTGATCGCCACTCAGCCAGATTGGCCCGTCCGATGGCACGGAGAGATCGACTGGACTGCGTGCGCTGGCGAGGGAATCATCGAACAGATCAGGCAAGGCATTATCGGCCATCAAGCGCCCACACCAGACCCCCCGAAGGATGAAGACATGGCAATGATTCAGCAGTACCGATCAGCGGACACGCGGGTGTGGCCTGGCAAGAAGCTTGATGGGGGTGAGCCTTACCGTTTCAACATTGGTGACGGTGTGCCGAAGGACGCGACTGGGGCCATTGCTACGTTGACGGTGACGCAGCCCGAGGGACCAGGGTTCCTGTCGGTCGCTGCGCCTGCTGACCCGATCTTGGGTGAGACATCGTGCTTGAACTACGAGCAGGGTGACACGTTGGCGAACACGCACTTCGTTCCGTTGAAGAATGGACAGTTCGACATTCAGTCGTTGCGCGACACGCATGTGGTCGTGGATGTTGTGGGGTACGTCAAGTGATTGACCCTGACGAGGAATACGAGTTTGAAATATTCATGGAAGACGAAGACGAAGCACCGCTCTCTTGCGGGATTGAGAATCCCGAAGAGTGCGAGGCGTGCCAGTAGTTATTCCCACATGTACTTCTCGGTATCGCGCCAATACTGATGCAACTCGTACATCGCTAGGGCAAGAAGTAGCGGCGGGATCAGCAACACGCTGACCCCGACTGCAACCAAGTATTTCATTCTGCTTCTTCTACGTTGTCTGTGGCGATCCAGCGGACGCTGCCGTCTGCACACATGACGAGTGCCGCTTGCGGCGCGTCGTCGTTGTTGAGGATTGCGCCCAGCGGGATGATCGCTGTGACTTCAAGGCTGAGGCGTCCTGCTGCCTGTGGCTCTTCGTTGGTTTCTTCGTTGGTTTCTTCGTTGGTTGCTTCGCTCATTTTCGAGCCTTTCGCTTGGGGGTTTTCAGGTTGGACATGGTGTGGCGGTGCCTCTCACACATAAGGCATTCGCAGGATGGGTTGTTTCTTTGTATGGCTGAGGAGTGACCCCAGTTGTCGCATGACTTCACTTCTCGGTGAGGAATGCGAGTGCTTGTTCAAGGCCGAAGATGCGGCCTCGCCAGTAGCCGTCAAAGAACGCTGGATCTTCGTTGGGGCTGTACCCAGGTCCACCGTCTGCTACGGACTTCCTGGCTTGGACGAGTTCCGATTCAAGTTGCTTGACGACTCGATTACGGGGGATCACTGGAACTGTTCTCGGATCTCATCCAGGCGGTGATGTTCGGCGTACGTTTCGCCACGCCAGAACAGGTCGGGTCGTGACGAGTCGCTGACCGTGACCGTGGGTGGCTGGTCGAGGTCGAAGCCTGGGAGGGTCGGCTGGACGGGCAGGTGGAACGTGCCGTCGTGCAACATCATCGCGATGACGCAGTAGCCAACGAGGTCCATCACGGCGTCGTTGTACGCCTCGTCCTCGAAGTCGTCCTCGCCGTTCTCGATGCGGGCCACCTTGTCGGCCATTCGCACGGCGATGCCCTTGTACTCGAACGCCATGATGTTCTTCGGCCCGTACTTGAGTTGACGGTTGACGAGCAGTGCCGTCATGTCCATCCTGTCGACTTCTTCCAGGCCCATCCATGCGGAGCATCCGATGTTGAGGAGGCTTTCGCCGTAGTAATCGAAGGTGTTCGATTCCTCGTTGTTGACGAGCTTGATGAGTCGGTGGACTTCAACCTCGTACGGCATGGACGGCGGGTCAAACTTTGAGTGCGAGTCAAGGCGTGATAGCGCGAGCTTCGCTCCGTCGTTCCAAGTGGTGCAGCCCATGAGTTGGGCAATTTCGTTCAGGGCTTCCATTACTTCCATCCGTTCTTTCGTTGACGGTCAGTGACGACCTTGTGGCAGGGCTTGCAGAGCAGTTCAAGATTTTCTTGGTGGTGGTGGCATCCCCACACGCCGTGCTTCCCTTTGCAGGGGACGATGTGGTTGACCTCGATGGTTTGTGTGAACTCTTTGCAGTGAGCGCACTGGTAGTAGGCGTTGAGTCGTTTGATGACGCCTCTGGCGTTCGTCCATCTGTGGTTGTCGCGGATCGTGTTCGAGCATTTGCGTGAACACCATCGGGTCTGACGGCCCGACAGTTTCTTGCCGCACAGTTCGCAATACCCTCGTTTGCGTGGAACCTTGAGAGAGCACGTCACCAGGCGGGCGACGGACATCCGTTTGGGCACGGCAGGTCACCAACCCAAATGGCGGCTTTGTCGTAGTAGCCGTAGTGCTTGCCGCACGTTGCGAGTGCGTGCAGCGTTCCCTCTGGCGTGAAACCTGGGTCGGGCTGGAGTGGTTCCTGCACGGCGTAGTCGGGACGGAACCTGACGGACACTTCGTTGACGTTTCTCAAGTTGTTCCTCTCATGTTTTCCAGTGCGCTGTCTCTTGTGCGTGCCACGAAGTTCTTGTCGCGTCCCATGAGCCGTCCGATTTTTCGGAGGCTCAAGCGCTCGAAGAAGATGGCGTGAATGACGAACTGCTCGATTGGGTCAAGCGTTTCGATGAGGTCAGCAACCGCTTCTCGGATCGCGTGCTGCGATTCCCAGTCGTCGGCGGGGTCGGCGTGCGGGAGCGCTTCCATGAGCGCCTGCATCGGAGTGTCAGGGCGGTAGACCATGCTGTGTTCCGCTGAGGGTGAGAACAGGTGAGGTGCCTCGTCCCACAAGCGGACGGTGTGCTCTGCCGCCCTGATTCGCCTAGACATTCGGTACGTCAGTCGGGTCGAACGGAAACTTGTCTGCTGGCAGCGAGACAAATGTTTTGCCGTTGTCGGGGTACACCCCCTCCTCCGCGTCTTGGAACGCCCACAGCCACGCATCGAGTGGGCCTTCCCAGTACCGATGGTGGTGAGAGTCGTAGATGAACAGTTCGACTGGTCCGATTGTCGCCCAGGCTTGTAGCGCGTCGAACTTCTCATGTTTGATCTTCAACGCTTGGCCGCGTCCGAAGCCCATGACTTCGACAAAGGCGTCGCGTGTCATTCGGTCGGGCGTGTACCGCATGACTGCCGACATGCCTGCCATGCCGAACGGTGGTCGGTTGAGTCCGAGTTCGTGGTTCTTGGGGTGGATCAGGTCGAAGATTGCTTCGGCCTGGTCGCCCATTGCGTTGAACCTTGAAGAGAAGGGCTGTTCGTAGAATTGTTCACTCATCGTTGTCCTCGTCGGGGTCGATTGCTTCCCATATGTCCCACAGGGCTTCTTCGTCTATGGCACCTCCGAGTAGCTGCGGCGGGCAGTCTTGGTAGTCGGCGTGGTCGTCGTCAATGGTTCGGTACTCGGCGTCGAACAATGTTTCGTCAACGGACTCGCGGCCCGCGTAGTAAAGCTGCCCCTTCTTGTCGGACTCTTCCGTCCAGTCGTAAAGCTCGAAGTAGAAGCAGCAGCCGTTGTCGCACATGAACGGGATACCGACCCGCAGGTGTTCTTCGTTCATTGTCATGTGCTCGCCGTCCATTGGGCCACCGAGTAGCTCGTAAAGGTTCACAGCTTCACCGCGTGGCTGGACACGACCCGCTTGTCGTCATCGAACAGCACGCCGTTGAGCGCGTCGCTGGCGAGCTTGACGTAGTTGTCAAGGTCACCGCGCAACTGTCGCTGCTCGTAGTCGGAGTGTTCGCGCAGCACCACACCGACGTGCGAGTTGGTGAATGTCCATTCGACGTGGCAGGGGTCGATGTAGGGATACCAGTTTGCTGGCACGGCATCGAGGAACGCTGTGCGTAAGTCTTTCTCGGCGTCCAAGGTTTTCTTGGGGGTGTAGGCGCGGCCTGTGGCTCGAACGAAGCGGGGTCGTTCTTTGACCTGTGGCTTCCATTCCAGGGCGACCTCAAGGATCGGGTCTGTCATGATGCGTACGCCCTTTCAGCGATAGCGGTCAGTTGCTCGAATGCGTCGTCACGGCCTTCGGGTTGGAACTTGCCCCAGCGGAGGTCTGCGGAGCAGACGACGCTGTATGCCTCTTGGAGCGTGAGGTTCTGTTCACGGCACAGGTGGGCGAGGTGGGCGAGCGTTGATGAACGGTCGGAGCCAGGCAGCGGGCCTTCGTCCCATATTGTGCGGGGGAGTCCTCGGAGCTTGGCGACGATCCCTGGCGCGGCCACTGACGTGTCCACTTGGGATCTCTGGCGTGGCGGCGTCCACATCTTGGCGATGGCTTCGATGTTGCTGGTGTCGGCTTGGTATGTCTCTGCGATCCAGAGCGCCTTTTCGATGTTGGTGACTGCGTTGCGGGTGGAGGGGTCGAGGAAGAACCGTTCGCCGCGTTCGTCCCAGCCTTCGTTGTATGGCAGTCGGACGTAGTTGCCCAGCTTCCCTTCGGCCAGTACCTCTTGCTTGGGGTTCACCTCGTTCGGGTCGTACTTGCAGACCTTGCAAGCGGCCATGAGTGCCCGTCGCATGGTTTGTGCGGGCACGGTGTCGGCCTTGGGGAACACCCAAACGTGAAAGCCGTTGCGGGTCTTCTCAACGACGGAGGGGACGTTCTTGAGGCCGAGTGCTTTGACGAGGTTGTGGGCGAGTCGTTCCATTGCTTCCCAGTCGTGCCATTCGGGTTGCTTGCGGTCGTAGTGCTCGTCGTCGCGGACGCCTTCCTTTGGGAAGTCGCCGCCGTCGATGTCGATGCAGCCCCACGTCACGCCGTCGATGCCACGGTGCGGGTAGATGCCGATGCCGCTGTCGGGGACGGTGAGGTGGTTGACGTACAGGTCGGCGGTGACGGGTTCGTGGACTGCGCCGCCGCGCCAGGTGCCGTAGGCGTCGGTGCGGCCACGGAAGACTTGTGCGAAGCGCTCAGAATGATTCATAAGCCATCTCCTGTTCCTCCCAGGTGACCGCGGGGGTTGCGGCGATTTGCTTGGCGTAAGCGGAGTGACGCTGCTGCCATTGGTACGGCATGTCGCCGTCAGCGAGCGGGTACATGGCACCTGTCGCCACGTCTAGCTCGAAGTCGATCTCATCGACGCAGGCACCCCCTGGCCTCTTGTTCTTGACGAGGTTGACGGTGATTGTGTACTCATGAATGAGGAGGTCGTGCTGTAGCTCTGCGATCTTCTCGGCGTTCGGCTGCGCCTTGGAGCGCGCCTCAGCGAGTTCGGCCATGATCGAGTTCTTCTTGCG
>Ga0213869_10000771_pt1 | contig 25003 bp, 7 predicted proteins | sample PICome_10_FD_160083 | JGI IMG/M metagenome (GOLD analysis project Ga0213869, IMG submission 160083) | Coastal seawater microbial communities near Pivers Island, North Carolina, United States - PICO132 | ecosystem: Environmental > Aquatic > Marine > Coastal | place: USA: North Carolina...
CTTCGCCATTAACTGTAGCATAATAATCTAAATCTTTAGTGTAATGTATTTTTGTTACATAAGCAGTTGTACTTCCGTCACCTCTGAATTCACTTTGTTCAATTGCATTCTTACCATTACCACTAATACAAACAATATTAACATCTTGATTTGCAGTAGGTGTTGTATTTAATGTAACTGTTTTTAATCTATAGTCTACAGTATATAAAGACTGTGCTAATATTGTGTCATTAAGTTTAACAATTAAACCTTCTTTGTTTTGTGGTTGAATACCAAACTCAAATGTTCCATCAATACCATTTGTTCTATAAGAATTACTTGATAATATACTACCTCCATCTTTAGGTCTATGGAATACTTTGATATCAACAGTATCTAATACTTGTCCAGGTACTTGTTCTTCAGGTCCTTTTGATGTTGTTGGACTTATAAAATCGTCACCATCTACAATAATTTCTTCCGGATTAATACCTCTTGCTGTACTAAATGCAAAATCGCCGCCTGTTAGTACAGTATCGTATGATCTTGGATCTGGTAAGAAAGAACCGTCTGACGTTGTTTTTCTAAATACTAATATATCTCCTGATCCGGTTGGAATGGATTCTTCGTCTAATATGATAATATCACTTGCTAGATCTCCGGCATCGTCATACAATGCAACTCCTGTTTGTCCTGCACCTGTAATACTTTGCATAACTGCATTTGTATTAGTAACAGGATTTGCTGTACCAAAATTTGGATCGTCTAATCTAACACCGTTTTTATAAACATTATAAACTGTGTTCGCTACTAACGGACTAGCAAAATTTAGTACTCGTGTACTATCATCGCCAATTTGGAAAACTTCATCTTCAAACGTTGTATCAAATGTGTCATAGGTTGTTGTAAACCATTCATCTGAATCCCATCCAGTTCCAGTACCAAAATCAAAGCTACTAACTTCAACTCCGCCATAGTCAATACCATCTAATAATTGTGAAAGATCATTTCCGTACATTCCTGTAGTCGGATTGTAGTATAAATTAATTCTATCCTGTGCTTGCAATAACTCAGGTGCTTTGTTATATTTAATTACAACTGTTTTTCCTACTGCAAGTGCATTAGTAAATGTAATACGACCGTATGTTCTTGTATAGCCTTTAGTAGTATCTTCAATATTACTAAATGCATACTCACTACGTAATGATTCTAGCCCATCAACTGTAACTGTAATTTGTGTTGACTTTAACTGCATAGGCCATTTTAAATTAAAGATCTGTTGATCAATCGTTGATGTAAATGTTTGTGTTTCATTTAATGTTTGGAACAAATATGTTCCTGTAACTCTATCAAACTTACACCTAATGTGAGTTGATTTTGCTTTGCCGCCTCCGAGTATTGGACTTAGTCTAGCAACTGTTCCGGTATCGCCAATAGAACCAACAACTTGTATAGTTGGTCTTGTTAAATATCCACTACCTGTATTTGTAACTTTAACACTTGTTACTTTGCCGCCTGTACCAATAAATGCTTCTGCTGTTGCACCTGTTCCGCCGCCGCCACTAATAATAATCTTTGGAGGTGTTTGATATCCACTACCTGGATTAGCAATACTAAAAGATGTAACTTCAAAACCTACATTGTCTATCCAATGCTTGCTTGGATAATTTTGTATATCCGAAACTCCAGGTACTATTTGTCCATTTATAACTTTTACACTTTGTGGAATAATTTTTCCTGCCTGCTCATCATAATACGGTGCAAGATCAAAATCAGTAATTACGTTACTTGCTGGATCAATCTTTTCGTAAGAACTTAGATATTCTCTAATTTTAGTCTTGTAAGGTTTCATTTCTTCAACATATTCTTGATAACTTGGCAAGCTATCATTTTGGAATGTAACTTTTTGTTCTAATTCACCAATATTATGTTTTGCTTTTACAAAACTAGTTTTAAACGCCCAATCAACATTAGGTTGCTCTGTAAATACATAACGTACACTTGCAAAGAATAATTCGTTCCAATGAACTGCAAGATTATCAATAAAGATATCTGATTTTAATATTTCAAGTATTTTTCTAAATTCAGTATTTGGTTCTGTGTCATAGAATATTTTATCAAAACTAGCGCCATCAAATGCAGTATTACTAGAATTAACATCATAAAGGCTGTTTAAAAATTCTATAGTTCCGTTTTGTCTACCTATAGTCTCATAGCTTAATGTGTAATCCTGTGTATCCAGGTTGGCAATCTTTCTTAGTAATAACCAACCACCTGTTCCTACACTATTAATCTTAATAATGTCTCCGATTTGATCATCAAGTGCATAAATTTCATAGCTAGAATCAATAGTATGGTTAATAAAAGTAAATTGGTTGTAATTTGTTGCATACCAGTCTTTGTACTTCCAATATAGATTGATATCATAACTTTGTGTAAGTGTTCTTAAATATTCTGTACCATCCCATTGATAAACACTCCATTTGCTACCAATAGTTTCGTCACTTTTAACAAGGACTGCAAATTTTCTTACTACTATTGATACATTACTTGTATAATCTCTACCACCATTAACGATAGTTACGTTTGAAATCGCACCATTAGCATCAAGTTCAAGTTTAAGTTCTGCTCCTGAACCTGCTGTATCTGAAATAGTGTAAGTTGGAACTGAAATGTATCCCTGGCCTGCGTCATTAATTAACACATTAATAATTACGCCGTTTTCAACTTCTAGTGTTAAACTAGCAGGTTTAACTCTAGCAACACTAACAAATGTCATTTCAGCATATGTGTCTGAAGTTGTATCATATAATCCTGTTGCCAGTGTGGGTTGAGGATCAAATCCGGTTAATTTAGTTAAATCAAAATCATCAACAATTAAGTTCTTACTTAATGTATTATTTGCTCTTTCAATAAATTGCTTACGTGCTTCTGTTCTATTAATAAACCAACTTTGTCTCGGTTCGTTTAATGATCCATATTTTTCTTTGATAGGTAAATTTAAATCAGGAACAGGTCTGTCATTTCTGTCAAATCCTACTAAACTATCAAACCATTTCTGTTCTATTTGTCTATTAGGAATACTTGTTTCAAGACCGTCACTAATTAATTGATATTCTAAATGTACAGGTTGTTGTTGATTTTCTATAGTCCACCAATTAAAACTAATTGCTGTGCTTTTGTTTTCAATAAACGACTTACAGTTATAAATTGCAAATCTATTAGAACCCAAAGGTGCAACAAATCTATAACCCATGTCCATCGGAATAGTAATATAATTAATTACATCAGAACATGTTACTACTCTGTTTTCAACCTGCGGTAATGTTGATTTGTTAAACACCCAATAATAATAGTAATTAGTGAATGTTTCAGAAGTTTCACTATATCTACGTCTAACACTGTAAACAGAATCTCCATATTTAGTAGTGCCACTAACTCCTTGTTTTATTCCGGATTCAGTTCCAACTAAGTCATCCCATTCACTTGGTAGTAACTTAGATTCTACCCATTCATACACTTCTACTCTTGTTCCTGGAAATATTGCATTAAAGTTTGCTGTAGATTCGCTTATAGATCCTTGATGATAATTTATAAACTTAGCACTATCTATATCCCACCATAGTTTACCAATCCATTCTGTACTAGTATAGTTTAAGGTATCTGCTGTAATTGTTGCATCTGTAGATACTGAATATCTTGCAGGGTCATAACTTGTTTTAAAAGATATTTCTTGTTCTGCAGGACCTGCAATTTTTCCTTGGATAGGATCTATATAATCTAAATATGTAAGTAAGCCGTTTGTTTCTTTGTTGTACAAATATAACCCTTTTAACTTACTTGTGTCTACTGGTAAAACTGGTTCTCTTTTGACTTTCCAAGATGTTGTATTAGCTGGTTTGCGGAATTCTGCAACTAATCCTTTATCAAGCACACTACTATTTGGTACTTGTTGTTTAGGCAAGCCGATATACACATGATTTTTATTAACTAGCATTCTATTACCAAAATCTTGTGTATCTAAATCATATGTAAAGTTTTGACTGTACAATAATGTATTGTTAATAGTTTCATATAAACTTACAACACCACTTCCTTGATCAATTGTTTGGAATACTGTTGAATTATTATCGAAAGATGTTGGTAGAGGATTTACAGAAGACTGCTTATCTAGTATATACTGTTCACCTGTTTTCAAATCTTTAAAGGTATCAAAGGAAGTAGAACTTATCATACTGCCGCCGCGTGATGCAACTGCTAATGTGTTTCCATCAAAGTCAATTTTTGAACCAAACTGTATATTTGATTCTTTACTAATTGGACGCAATGTCTGTGAATATACAAATGTATTACCACTCTGTATGTAAAGATAAACTGCTCCGCTGTTATCAACTAAATCACTATTTAATGGTGCACCAATTGCTATCTTTCTACCATCTTCTGATACTGCTATTGTTGATCCATAGTCTTCAGTTAGATTAAAAGGTTCTAATATTTGCGAATACTCATAACTTGAACCGTTAAGTCTGTATACTACAACTTTTCTATTTGCAATACTACTGTCTAATCCTAAAGACACTCCGCCTGATTCAATTTCATATACACTTGTATATGCTGAATTAGCAATTAATACTTCTCCTTTTGAACTTACATCAAAATCAGATGCAAATGCTTCTAAGTTTGCTTGTTCTAGTGTACTTTCTACCAGTGAATAATTTGTATCGTTAGGAACATAACCTAATAGATCTAATCCGCTAGTTTGTGCCGTCCATTGGTTAACATTAAACACGCCGGGTATTAAGTTAGTATTAGCTTTATAGATTGTTTCACCAAATCTTACATATTCGTTTTCAAAATATGTAGCTGAAATTTTAAAATTACCTCTATAATTTTGTTGGACGGACAATGACCAATCATCTGTAGAATTTTTATTTACAAAATATACTCTGCCTTGGTTTGCTTCTGATCCATCACCTTCAGCATGAATATAAAGTTTGTAACTATCTGTACCTAGTTGTGCAAATCTTAGTTTTGTTCCTAACTTTCTATTGTTAGCACTATTAGGAACAGTATAATAACTAATTAATTGGTATGTTACACCTTGAAGTTGATAAATTGCAAATGTACCTTGCTCGTCAAGTCCTGTACTATATCCTTCAGCAACAACAGGAATATTATACTGCCTTTTCCAATCTAAGTTAATACTAGACGGAGGGTTTGCTGTGTCAGTAATACCTTGAATAGTATTTGACGAATAAATCCAGTATTCTAAATCGTTTAGATAATTTGTTCCACCTACTACTACCGGAATATTGCTTCCCGAATCAAAAACTAAAATTGGACCTGATATACTGTTTTCCATTTTTGCTGAATTAATAGGTCCAATAGTTCGTACAGTCGAATCATTTTCAATAAATGTTGCATTTGAATTAACACCAAAGTCTGATCCTACTGCCCAATTTCCGTTTCTATTTTTGACATAAATTTTTGCAGTAGCAAAGGATCTTTCAATATATGCAATTTCAGCTGTTGAACTTGTTGCAGTATCTGTTAATATATCTCCAACGGTTGGAATAAAAGGATCTCCATTAAGATCAAAATTTGTCAATCTAACTTCTACATAACCATTCCATATATCTGCAACAGTATGTTGTGTATTGTTAATGTACGTTGATTCAAGACCTATTGCTGTTGGGTTTTGAACTAATCCGTTAACTCTAATTGTGTTTAGCCAAAGTCTTGTTTTATCACCTACTGTAATGCTGTTTCCATGAGCTAATGGTGTTCTAACCCACCACTTGCTATCAAGCACTTGTATATTACTTTGACCTTGTATGTGAGATAATATACCTATTTCTGATACTTTAGTTGGATTAGATAGATTTTGTAATTGTTTTGTATCCAATATATTACTAAAGTAAGGATTATTAATAATATTATCTTCTAATGTAATATCTTGGATTACAAGATTAGCATTTGTTTCAGTAAGGTTACTGCTTGTAAATGTACTTCCTACATTAACTAACCACCAACCTGTATGGTAGTTATCAGTAATTTGCAATGATTCTACATAGTCACCAACTAGAATGCCGTCTGCATAAATTTTTCCTGTGCCTTGGAATGAGCCATTTACGTCTTTAATGTAAACAGTCATTTCATTTTCATTATTGGTTCTTCTATATGCTATTGTAGCTCTGCAAGTATCAGTAGTAATTTCTGCGCCAGCATTAGGAACACTTAATGCACTTTGAATATGAACAATATGTTGTACTTTGTCAACAATAGTATGGTTACCATTTATAAGAGATTCAGTTAGTGTACTATCTCCGTTAAATGGTTGAATACCTGTTTGATTAGAAGTAGTATATTTGTTCCATTTAAGAGTTAAAATGTCGCCTGACTTAGTTCCTTCAAATTGTTCTTTTTCTGCTCTAACTAAAATATGATCTGTATCCGAATCAGCACCTAATGTATAGTCACCACGTACAATATATTCTATAGTTGGATAAGTTTGTGTAGTTGCATCATAATCATCTTCTTTTGCTTGTGCATTAGATGAATGGTTACTATAAATTTGTAAAGCATCTGCTTCAACATTTCTATCAGCTTTCCATAACTGCTCAGAATATAAAACAATATCTCCTTGCGTATATGAAACACTATTATTATAGTCGCCTTTTAATTTACTCTTAACATTTGAAGCATGTGGCGAACCAATTGCAAGATATTTGCCATCTGGACTTATTGCAACACTTTGGCCAAAGCCTCCATTTGAATCAAACAAAAATGCTTGTTCGTCAATTTGTTGTAAGAATCCGTATTCAGTATTATCACTTGGTCTTTGATAAACATAAACACTACCATTTAAATCTTTAGGAGCAGTAATTGCAATACGGTTGTTATCACTTGTTACACTAAATGCTGTACCAAAGTCTTTTTCAGTAGAGTCGAGCAATCCGGCCGCAGTATTAACAATATTAGGTTTTAATTCGAATATCTTGTTATTACTTAATACAGTCCATTTTCCGGTATCATCATCGTCAACCCAAAGTGTATTATTTAAATTTGAAATAGTAAGGCTATCGTTTGCTTGTGCTAATGTTGGAAGCCTTGCTGTTTTAAATTGTGTTATGTAACCATTAACATCTGCATCGTCTTGGGTTGCTTCTATGTCTTCGCCAACAGTTGATTCTAAAGTAATAACATCTAGAGAAACACTATCTACTTTATAATATCCGTCAGTGTTACTAGAAATATCATTAATCCCAATTATTTCGCCTTTAGTAAAATCTGCTGATTTGTCAACTGTAATTGTAAATTTATTAGATTGGCTTTCAGTTACCTTAGTAATTCTAAAATCTGTTGCTACTAATTTATAAACGCCCCAAGTCTGCTGGGATCTATCTGTTGCTGTCCAAATATAAGTGTTTGTAGCAACATTTGTTTGGGTTAACAGAGAGTCATAAGATACTAAACTTAAACTAACATCGGAAGGATTAACATATCCTGCTGTCTTAGTATAGCTGTTAGCTTCATTAAAATATTTTGTAACTAAAGGTTTATGATCATAGTCTTTACTCTTTACATATATATTATTTCTATCTAATCTATAAATTAAAGTAGTGTCTTGCGGATTAATAGTATCTGCAAGTTCAACCTGTTGTGGTTCTTGTCTATACTTACTTTCATCTAAAACAATATCAAAGTGGTCTTCGCCTGTAGATGCACCATAACGTCCTACACGCACTGCCCATTCTTCGTAAAACTCTAAACTATCTTTATTTGCACTTCCTAATTTATCAAATAATTTAGTTAAAACGTTTTTTGTACCTTTATCCTGGATTGCTCCTTGATAAAACTTATACTGACTAACATCATCATTAATAATATTTTCAAGATACTTACGTTTTTGATATCCAGTTAAATGCTGTGCAAGTTTTTGTTGTTCAACATCAAAGTTATCAGAATCTAAATCATAAAAATCTGAAAACTGTTTTGCTTTATAATCAAAGTTTGGTAATAATTGTTGCTCTGGTTTTTCGTTCAACAATACCCATCCTGCTTCTTGGAATATTTCTGTTCCTGAAATATTTCTAGATGCTACATAATAATATTGTTTGTTCTTAACTAATGATCCTATTTTATAATCTTGCCAGGCGGCCCATTCGGTAGCGACTGCATCATCAAATATAAAACCTGGAATATTATAAGAACCGTTCCAATCATCTGAGCGATATCCTTTTACTTTGATTCTTTCTTGTCTATAACCTTGAGCTCTGTTATAAATCACATCTCCAAATACAGTTTTGTTATCAATAACAATAGCATGCTCGTGTTGAACTAATGGAATTTTAAGATGATAGATACCGTCATCAGTGTTCTTTACAAAAATTCCAAAATCGTTTGTGTTGTCACGTTCTGTTGTTGCAAAGTCTGCTAACAATCTTTTTCCATCCGCTTTTAATAAACTATAATCATAAAAGTTGTCATATATGTCATCAACTACCGAATATGGTCTTGTAAAGGTAATTTGTCTTGCACTAGGACTTAAAGTTAGTATAGTTCCAGCTTCCCAATTTTGTGTAGTCCAGAATAAAAATTCTTTTGCACTAAGACTCCAATTTTCAATTTCTTCAATATCTTGATTGAAGGAATCAAATTTAAACCCTGTTGCTATAAGATATCTTTGATATCCCATCATAAGATCAACAACGTCTTGTTTATCTCTGAATAATGTACCGTATGGCATCTCTTGTAAGGTTGTGTCAAAGTTAGTAGAAAGATATGCTGATGCGCCACCTTCTTCAGGAAGCTCTGCTAGTTTCTGAAAATTATCTTGATTAAAATTGTCACTTGATGTGTGTGATATTTTTACTCTATAATAATTATCAGACAATTCAACAATTTGTCCTACTTCGTATAATTTATCTTCTGTCCATGTTAAAAAGTTTTCACTAATTCCACCTACATTTATCACACGATCGTTGTTTTTTCTTATAACAGGATAATATTTAAATACAGGATTATCTTTGTCGTATCCTTTAATAATATATCCTGAAGCAGTAATCTCAATAATCATTCCGCTATATGATATTACTTCTGTTGGTATGCTTTTTGTTAATTGAATTTTATAGTTTTCTTCAGGAACAAAAACGTTACCCTGATTTGTAGGAGTTCTTGCATCTAGTATCAATCTAAATTTAGACTTTTGTGTAAATCCACCTATTTTAGATCCTAGCTTATTTTGAACTGATGTAAGATTAGTTTTGTAATTAATAAATCTAAGAGTATCATTTTCTACAAGATAGCCTTGCATATAATTTACAATACCTGCTGTGAATACTCTTTCACTATCAGTAGTACTATTAGGAAATTTAAGTTGGTTTAATTCAATACGTTTACTTGTATCTTTGTAAACCAATTGTCCTGCTCCGTTACGTACAATTCTACTTCTATCAAAAGCTAGTCCAAAAAACTGTGCTGGCTGATTTAATGCCCATGATATCATTAAACTGAATGGATAATGTGAGCTTCGACGCCAAGCAGTTTCTACAGGAGCTTCGTCACCAAATGTAAATTCGTAATTATAAGTTGTAGTAATATTACCTTGAGAATATCCTGTTTCGTTTGGTGCTAAAAGATTACCATTAGCATCAACTGGAATATATTTGTAAATATCTTCATTTTTATATTTGTTTCTATAAGTTACTTTAGATCCAGATTTTCCTCTAACAATGCCTTTTGATAAATCTTCCCAAAGTAATAAATTATTACTTGTATAAGGAGCTGGTCCATATTCGGTGTCAAACCAATTAGGTTTTTCTTTAAATCCAAGTATTTCCCATGGATGACTATGCGGTCTATCTGTATTATAAAAATCTTTATATACCGATCTCCAAAAGCCTGTTAGCGGTTGAGCATAAGGATCGCTTGCCGCGCCGTAATAATATGTAAAGCCATTGCCTGGAGTATAATATGTATTAGATACATAATCAGGTGTTCCAACAGTTTCTAACCAACTGTTAAATTCTGAAATCATTGTTTTCGAAATTTGCTTTCTTGTAAATCCTGTAACTCTTTTTTTGCTAGGAATGTAATCAGCAATGTCTAAAATGTTTTCATCGTAAGGTTGTTTTAAATTATTATAAATTCTTTTTTCAATATCTAATAAAAGATTATCTCTAAAGTCTCCAAAACATCTCCATAAACTTCCGTCATGTCCTTGTAGCATTGCTCTTGCATTTGGATATTCATCTATTAATTGTGTATCATTAGTGGCATGATTCATAGTTCCACTAGGCATATAAAACAAAGTATTAGATCCTGCAAAAATATGTACGTGAGCTAATCCTGATCCGCCATTTCTTATATCTTCTTGCTGTGCTGAAACTTCATCAGTAAACAAAGGATAGAACCAACCAACTTTGCCTTTATATGAAGCTGTTGTTGCTTCGTCTCTGCCATATATCTTATAAGGACCTGTCGAGTCTGTTGGTGTTTTAACATAGGTGTCGTCTAAAAATATTTCTGGTGTGAACTTAGGATATAATCCTAACTTAGTAGGTGTTGGTGGTATCCAACAACCATCTGTTGTAATAAACTCATATACATCTAGTACGTCACCACCTGTTGGTGCATTTAATAATGTTAAAAATCCGTCTGTACTAACTGTATAATCTTTGTTGATCGTTAGCTGTTTTTCATTTAGGTATACTAGTACTGCTTTATCAGATAATGATGTAAAGTCAATACCACGTGTTAGGCTAAAAATTGTTTGTGACGAATCTTCAATGTTATGTGTTACTTTAGTGTCTCCCCCGTGGGCTATCATATCACTAAAATAAAATGCATCTTTGTTAGTTTTGCTTGAGTTAAGTTCTGTTAGAACCTTATCTACATGTACTTTATCATTCCCTTCAAACCCAAGTTCGTTAGCTATTCTTAAAAATTCTCTTTTGAACTTAATATATTCAATAGCAGAGTATTTCATAGCTTCAATAGCATCATAATCTTTGTCAGTAATATTAACTAAAGCAAGATTGACTGGTCCACTATGTTGTACAAATTTTAATCCATACTTTGCTGAATTACCAAGATCTCTTAGATTACTAACTCCTGGAAATGTGCCTTTAAATCCAGCAACATTATCAACTATACTATCAACATGATCTAATACTTCTCCTAGTGTAAAAGTTGTAACATTTTCGTTCTGTGGATTTTTCTCAAAGTTAATTGGAAATTCATAAAATCCTACATTTGGTCTTTTTGGCGAACTTGATGTAGTTTTTAAAACTAATTTATCATCAACTACTAAGTTTGTATTAAATGTAACATATGCGTAATTGTTAACTCTATTAATAGTATAATCAACACCGTCACGCTTTCGAACACTGTTTACATAAACTTTAACGTCTAAATCATTTAAGTTTCCGCTATTATTATAAACATCGATAATAAAATTGTTTGTTCTAGCACCAACTGTTTCTTGTTTAACAACAGGCTGTGTAGACTTTGTTGGTGCCTTTGTCCAACCTGAAACATTTGTAAATGTTGTTCTATCAGTATACTTTCTTAATAATGCAGTGTCTGTACTAACAGTAAGTACATCAGTTAGTACATCATATTGATAAGTGTCTAACAATAAATTAAAATCAAAAACAATATCACCACTGTTTTCTATCGTTCTATAGCTTAATGGAAATCCTAGTTCTGTATCGTTTGCACCTGTACCAACTTTATAACTAAAAATTTTATTTCCAGCAAATGTACTAGAATCTAATGTAGATAGCTGTGCACCTGCATCGTTATATAAATCAAATAAAGGTTGCTGATTAACTTTAGTCTTGTCTTGTGTTTGTTTCCAAGTAGTACCATTGTAATAAAAGATTTTACCTTTATAAGTTGTACCTGCTTTTACTAGTACTGTTTCGTTTGTTTGCGGAACTGCATCTGTACTTTCTTTAAGAGCAAGTTGTAGATTTCCGTTTTGACTAATAAAATTAACTTCGTAAATTTTACCTGCAACAAAGCTATCAGGATCTGCTGTGAACAACACACGCATACCTTTTACTAATTCTACTCCGTCAACAAAATAACCAACTTGGCCTTCGATATCCGAAAACACATCTTTAGTAACTGTATCAACTAAGTCAACTGAAGTTTTTGATTGTGTTCCAAAATTATAAAGTTTTAATCCTGCATCAAATTCAATAATTGGTCTTGTAGCTCTATAATTCTGATCTAAAACTACAGGAACATTATTAATTTTTGCAATATTTTCAATTACACTTTTATGTGTCCATTTGTTATAACGTGACCATTGATTTCCGTCTTTGGATGCTCTATTAATAACAATATAATCTTTTAATGTAGCATATGATGTTGCATCACCAAAAGGTAATGAACTAAATCCTTGTGCGTCAAACGCAGAAGCAACATCTGACAAGTAGTCAGCAGTAATAACAAGATCGTCTTCTGAAATTAATTTAATTGATTCTCCAACACCTTCGACATACCAATTACCTTCACCATATTTGGCTGGTGTAATTTGTCCATAAAACTTTACCTTCATGCCATTTGTTAATTCATAACCATTTTGCATAGTATAAGTTTTTTTACCAATAACTTCGTCACCTACATTAAGTTGTGTATTATCTCTAATATCTTTTATAATAATAAGTCCTGATGTTTCAATATCATTTCCATTCGTATAATATAAAGTATCAGGTGATTCTAAATCAATTGTCCACGTTATTGTGCCTTGTTCAACCTTTTGTTGACTTACTCCTATATTATATAAATTTGTGTCGTCACTTATTTCAGTACTAGTTCTAATACTAAAAGGCATGTCAACAGCATTAATATCAAAATTATACGTTTGTCCTCTATATAAAGTTAATGTAGGATTGCTTACTTTATTTTCGTCGCTAAAAATATAACTGTTGTTATCAACATTATCTTGTCGATTAACTGCAAAGGTACTAGTAATATTCCTTGCACTTCCATAAACAGGAACTTCGTCCGGTCCAGCTGGTAGCCAATAGTATTCTCTAAAATTTACAAACTTATCCCAATTAATATGTGGTTGCCATGCATAGTATTCTTGTGAGCTATACTTGCTATGATCGATATTATCTGCATTTCTAATTGAACTTGCGTTTATATAATCTCTATAATCTCTATAAAATGTAATGTTGTCTAAATTGTCTGTTACTGTCGCAACAGGTTCTAATTGATAATTTTCTCTACTAGTAGATACATCACTTATGTAATTGTCCGAAGCTTTAAACGCCTTTGCATCTTTACGACCAATAAATCCATCAACCTTTTCAATAACACCAGGTTGCATCATCTGGTCTAGTGTACTACTTAAAAATTTCTTATTCGCTGTAGTTCGAAAATATCTTGGTAATAAATCAGCTGATTTTCTTTTTGCGTTATTCCCTGTTGGGATTGGGCTTTCATCCTGTGCCATTAGTAACCATATCCTCCGCCGCTTCCGCTTGATCCGCCGCTTCCGCTACTTCCGCTTGAACTGCTACTACTGCTACTGCTACTGCTACTGCTACTGCTTGTACTGTTTGAACTAGTAGTTGTTGTGCTTGTAGTTGTTAATGCTTGACTTCTAATACCTGTATTAGTTGTACCTGTTGATGTTATTACATTACCTGATGCTTGAATTCTTGAAGCTGTAACACTGTCAATAATCTCAACGTCATCAACTGTTGCATCATTAATAAAAAGTTCATTGTTTTCTGCTTTTACTTCGTATAAACTACCAAAGCCTTGTGAGGCTTGTTTTGGAACAAGTAAAATATTAACAGCATTAGGTGCTATACTATTCATTATATATGTTACTAATTCAGTAAAGTGAAAAGAATCACCAAAGTTCCAGTTTTGTAAACCAAAGAATTTATTAATTGCACTGATAACGTCTGTTTTTAATTCATTACCGTTTACAACTTCACCTGCGTTTGGTACAATTTTAAAAGTTGCTTGTAAAGTATCTTGTGCATGTACACCAAATAAAGGTTTATATTGCACCGAATGATATATTACTTCGTCACTAATTGATTTGTACTCGTTAATTTGTCCGCCATAGTTTTGAAATAGTTCATCTGAACTAGGAGGTAACGGCATAGTTTCTATTGCTCCTCTAAGATACTTTCTAAAGTTTATATCATATGCTCTAGTTAACATATATACATCGATTATATTACTTGCACTAGGATCAATTCTATTGCTTTGATCTGCACTATGTACATATTGGAATTTAAGATCTGATCTTCCAACATATGCTTTATAATCTGATGTAATACTAAGAAGATTATTATTTAAAATTTTAAAATTATCATTATCTATTATATAAAAAATTTGTCCATCAGTGTATTGGCTGTATGCACCTATTTCAGTTTCTGTTGCAACAACATTAATAGAACTTCCTTTGCTATAATAATTGTATTTGCTAAATCCTTGATCTGACGATTCTTTCTTTAAGAAAATATATTTTGTTGCAGAATTTGTTTGTGGTGCTACTACATTATCAAATATATCTGGATCGTCTACACTTCCGTCATCGTTTAAGTCAAAGAAGCTAACTTCAACTTTTTTACTATTGATATATCCGTCTGCATTTGTAAATTCTTTTACTATTTCCCAATTAATATCATTATTAAATGCGTTGAGAGAATCTGGTTGAGTATTAAAATTCATAATAGCAATTTTGTCTTTAACTAATTGCCCTGTTTGCGAATCGTATATTTTGCTTTGTCCGTCAAAGTAAAAACTTAATTCTTTATCACTTTCAAATATGTAACGTAATCCTCTATTTGTAATGGTATACTTTTCGCCGTTAGTTTCAAATAGTATTAGCCAACTAGAGTCTAACTGGTTATTTGTAACATCACCTGTTTTACCGTTACTAAACACATCTACTGTATTCAAGTTTTCATTAATTATTACTCGCCAATTTCGATTAACTTGGTCGTAACGTAGTCCAAATGTTTTGTATGCAAATACCTGATCAATAATCTGTGATCTAACATCTGCTGAAATGTCTTTTACTATCTTAGGTTTAACTTCTTCTAGTACACTGTTAGAAGGTAAAATTTCATTAAACACAATTGATCCTGCACCTGTTACACTATCAATACTTGTTCCTGCACCATTAACACTAATAACTTTTACCCACTTGTATGAGCTTGCGCCTTTTGCACTTGAGCTACTTGTAAGTTCGCCATCACCAATAAAGTAGAACCCTGCCGGAGGTTTAAATTTAAGTAAAGCACCAGCTTCTACATATTTTAAAGAACCTCCAGTAAATGTACCTACTTGATAAGCAACATCACTAATATTCTGAAGCAAACCTGTTGAACTATTTGTAGTTTTTGTTGCCTGTTTCCATTTTGCATTAAGATCACTAACAATAATTTTAGCATAGTTGCCAAAGTAAAAATTACTTATTGCTCTATTTTTAATAATTGGTAATATTGTATTTTCAATAGTGCCTTCAATATCTGTTTGGGTTGAAAAGGTAAACGATGTTTTACGTTCGTAAGATTCTCTGTAAAGTATACCATCTGATCCGTAAAGATTTGTACTAGAGTATTTTCCAGTTACATCTTTAAGATCAAAATATCTGCTAATTCCGCTAGTTGTTCTGTTTGTTGATTTTACTTTAATAATTTCTTGGTTAGTTGTTAAAGGAACAATATTATAGTCTTCACCTGTAACCATTCTATTTTGTGTGTAATAAGTTTGCGGAGCATTTGATTTAATACTAGCTGTAGATTCACTAGTAGTTGCATTATTTACAGCTTGTTTAAGTTCAAGTCCTATTGTTAATGTTTCTGATGTTCCTGCTTTACTTGTGTATGGTAAACTAATTGTAATACCTGATAAATCTTCTGGGGCTATATTAATTACTCTATTATTACTAGTTCTATAATAGACTCTAAATGAACCATTAGGTAAATTTCCAAATGTACCGTCTGCAAATACTAAACTAATTTCATCATTATTTCTAGTTTGTACAACATAATAATCTTTAATATTTTTAACTAGACTATTATAAATTGCATTATTACCTTCAGTTGAATTAACCTTTGTCCAAATTTTATTTGCTATACCTGATGTATCTAATTGATATAGCCAAACATCAGTATCATTAATATCTTGTGCTTCAATTGCAATTTTTTGATTTGCTGAAGGAGAATTAATAGTAAATTCGTTAGATTGCATTTTACCTTGTCTGAAGTGTAAAAAATATCCTGAATTAGAACTGTTAGATCCTCGACCGTCTTCTCTATATAAAAATGCTAAACTTGTTCCAGGAACTGGATTTTCTTCAATAATATTATTCAAGTCAGTATCTATACCGGTTGATACAACTTCAAATTGTGTAGGAAGTCCGTTTACGCCTTTAGTAAATCCAAATATCGGAACATCATCTTGTCCACCATTTATTCTATATTGCTGTGTAAGCACTCCATTAATTACTTTACTTACTGATGGTTTACCTATAGTTCCATTTTGCGGAAGTGATGCATTAAGTACACGTCTAAATTGTTCTGCCCAGTTACTGTTACTAGGATCGTTCCAAATTATTGTTTGCTCAGATAGATTGCTACCGTTACTATCAACAAGAGATTCTGTAGTACTTACTGTCTCAAATTTAAGTAGTCCGTTTGCCGCTTGATTACGTCTAGGATTATATGATAGCATGCGAGCTAAACGAAGAACTGATTCTCTACGTTCTGCTAATTCTAAAAAGTTTTCTCTTGCGTTTAAATCGACTCTATAACTAATATTTTGTCCTAAGAACGCAATCATATCAATTAAGGCAAGATATTCCGATGTATCAATGTAATCGTTAAAATCTTCTGGGTAATTTTGACGCAGATATGTGATCATTGAGCGTCTTAATGAATCAAAATCGTAGCTACGAAACTCCGCATTGCGGTAGCTTTGATATACTTTTGTCCAATCTTCTGCAAGTAGCAGTCTGTTTTGTCTGTCGGTTGATGACATTGATTATCCTTCTTAATGCTCTACGTTGTATTTATTATAAATGATAATACTAGTAGTTAATTCTATCACGTCAGACCAACATTTTTATCAAACTGTAACCTTAATTGTTCACTAATATTGTAGTCTAAGTATGTTATTGTACATTCAATCTGTAATCCACTTTCAAATTCAGATACTTGTACTGATGATGCTCTTGTTCTAGGATCATAGTTTACAATATTTGTAACATTTGTTGTAATTGCATCTTTAAGTTCTGTTGTCAATGGTTCAAATATCGCGTCCCAAATAATGCAACCAAATGTAGGATCGGACACTTTTTCGCCTTGTCTGATATTAAAATGATTTAATAAATTTTGTTTAATAAGTGCAACATCAAATTGCTGAAACGAAGTGTTTTCAGCATTAACAGTACTAAACCCTCTATATGCTTTTTGCTTAACAGGAGGTTTTGATTGTTTTTGTGATGCTACTTTAATTGTTTTATATAAATCGTTTGCCATAATAGTATTTATTCGTTTGCAAACACTGTGGTTTGTGTTGTACTTTTAACTTCAGCACTACAACTATAAGTGTCTCCAATCCTTGCTATTTCTTTGTCATTAGCAAATACGTTAGGACTATGTGTTACTATTTCAGTAGAATAAACTGGCGGACAATGTGTATGTGGTTCATTGAGATCGTCTTTTCTATGGATACCGTGTCCAACTACAAATACATCAGCACTGCCTGTTTCTGTTAATATGTCTCCTGGAGCAACACAAATAGCATGTACTGTGTTAACTATATCTCCTGATCCTTTTGTTCTAGCTATTAATGGCATTATTGTACCTGCGATGTTCCTGCACCTTTATCTATAGGTGTCGTTGTTGTTAGACTTGCTAATGGTGTTAGTTCGTCGTTAATAATTTTTTGATAGAATCCTTTTCCTAAGCCAATTCTACTTGCTGTGTTTGATCCGTCTGCTGGCTCTGCATAACCAACTGCCTTTTTAAATTCAGAGCCTAATGCATTAAAATCTGTACTTGTCCAAGTAACACTTTTGCTCTTTAAATATGCTACTGCAACTTTTGTTGCTACTTCAGGATCATTTGCCATGTCTGCATTATTGTAAATATCAACTCCTGCTAGTCTGCCATATCTTTTATAGTTGTCTGTTCCTGTAATTTGTATGAGTCCTCTACCTCTGTATCTAAACCCATCTCCAGTTTCTGGAGGACCGTTACCCATTCTGTTTCCGTATACTGAATTTGCTATAGCAGGTGGACCACCTGCAACAAGTGCTTCAGCTCTACGTCTGCCTACATCTCCGCCAAATCTATTTGGCCAAACCCGCTGTAGGCTTGATACTCTATAGTTCATGTTTTCTGATCTTGGTTCGAAGTTACATTCTTTTTGTATTTGAGCACATGCCATTGCAACTGCATGAGCATTTTGCGTTTTCCATAAAACAGGATCAAGTCCTAAACCTTTAATAAGTTCGCTTAAAAAGAAACGTTGCATATCGTCAACAGGTACTGGATCTGCTGGTTGTTTGCCTGCTAGGTTATCTGTATTCTTAGTAGGAACTACATCAGCGTTAAAAGGTTCTTTTACACGCTCGCCTGTTACTGGATCCTGGATGTATGCATCTTGTGCATTGTAGATACCTGATGTTTCTGAATAGTCTGGTATATCACTATCTTTGTCAATTTGTGGTGCTTGTGATCTAACCTCTGGTGACGGTGCTTCGATACTTGCAGTCGCACTAGGAGTATGTCCTTGTGGATTAATATTTTCGTGACCGTCCCAAGGTTCGTGTCTTGGAATACGTCTTGGTCTAGTAGCTGTGGCCGCAACACTTGCCCTAAGTGCATCTGCTGTAACTGGCACATTGATATCCGATCCTGTTGGTCCTAGTGTTTTATCATCTGCATCATTTGTTACAGGTTCAGTAAATGTATCACTAATACTATCAGCACCAACTGCAACTTGTCCAGCACTATTCATATGAATCTGAGCCGCTGTTTCTTTATGGTTTCCTGTGCTTAATATTTGTGTGTTTGCTCCACTGGTCAATTTATTATCACCAGTTGTAGCAAGATTAAATGCACCAACTACTGTTTGTCTATAGTTGCCTGCAACTTTGCTACCATACTCTCCATTAATTGCTACTTTACCATCTCCTGCTACTTGAAGGCTGTAATCACCACTGATAGTAGATCTATGCGATCCTCTAATTTGTATATCTTGATCACTACCTACTGCAACTGTATGGTTATCTCCTGTCCATTCATTTTTATCTTTACCAACAAATGTTGTTTCGTTTTTATTTGTTTTTACATCTCTGTCATTATTAACCATTAACTTATAATTACGTCCTGCTGTAAAGTTAATATCTTTACCAGACTCAATGTTTATATCTCTGTCAGCTTTAATATTAAGATCTGTTTCTGTTCTTAGGTTAATACTATCTTGTGCATACACATCAATTTTACCATTTGACGTTAGTTCGATCCATGCTGTACCATTTGCATTACCAATATAAATTAAATCTTCTGTATTATGCAATAGAATTTGATGGCCTGTTCTTGAGCGTAATCTAATATGTTCGTTAAAAGGTAATGTCCTATCAGCTTTGCTAACATTTTTCGGAGTGTTTTCTACGTCATAATATGTTGCTGGGTTTTCTTTAGCAATACCCATTCTAAGAATACTAGGATCACCGTCGTCCATTGTAAATGCAGATCCACCTAGTCTACTTCTAAAATAATCTACCTGACTTTCTTGCTCTCCGTATTTTCCTTTAGGTGCTCCGTCACGTTTATCTAAAGGTCCAGGTGTATTCCATCCATATACTGTATTTGGGATATCTCTTCTTGAACTTGTAGTTGTTAAACCTCTTATAATATCTTGTTCTAACCCTTGTTTTGCCAATGTTAAAGACATCATAGGATTAAGAGGTCTCGGAAATTTATCCGGATTATTCCCTCTTCGTTGATCTAAAGGTCCTGACGCATTAGAAGGTATTGTTTTATTAAACTCTCCTGTAGGTAAACTCTTGTTTTTGAAATCTGCTATAATGTTATCTTGAACAATATTACTTGGTTTATCTGCAGGATATCCTCCAGGAACCATATTGTTCATATATTCGTCTTGTACACATCCTATCCAATACCCTTGATTACTTCTACCTTCTGCAAACATAACAAGAACTTTAGTCCCTGGATCAGGTGGTACTGCCCAAAAACCGTAGCTTTGTTGTGTTGAATAATAATCGTTATTCTTTCCGTTGCTAGATAAATTAGTAACACCATAAAATGGCATACAATATCTAACAGTAAATAGTTGTCCTGCTGTATCTCTATCATTACCAGATAATACATCTGATAATAATTCTACTCTTAATGACCCTTGTCGTTTTGTGTCAAGATGATTAACAACTCTAGCTAAATGAGGTCCAGGTGGTATTGCCGCACCACCTGCGCCTGATGATCTTTTTACTTGATTATAAGACTTTATTTCTTCGTCCATACTCATTATCCTATACCTCTTTGACTTGGTGGTACCCAATTACTGCTTAAATCTGCTGTTGGGTCTGTTGTAGTAGTTACTGATTGATCTGCACCTTGTGCAATTTTTGCTGTTGTAGCATTGTTTACTGTATCACTAGAATATGTACTGTTTGCTCTTGCTTGTCTTAAAATTGCATCGTCGTATGAAGAATGTGGAGATCTTGTTGCTCCACCATCAATACCGGCAGTTGATGCTCCAGTTGCTTTTTTCTGTACAGGAGTTTTTTCAGTTGGTGGTTTTCTGTTTTTCCATGCTTTTTGTAATTGAGCCGCATCTTGCCTTGTTAAGCCTGCCTTAGTAATTTCATCAGCAGAAAGAACATCATCATATGTTTTACCATCTTCTGATTGGTTAGCTAACGCAAATCGATATACATCTGATTCTTTACCATAATCAACTTCGATTTGTTTCAAATACTTTGATCTGTTATTTTGTATTTCTGTTGATGTAAGTTGAGGAGTTCCTCCTGCATCTTTCTTTTTCCAATTTTGTCGTTTGACTAATTCTAATTCTTGTGTAAATATATTTCCTTCAAATCTACTTCTAACAATATTGATAAAATATAATCCATTAAAATTAGATACACCAACTGATGGACCGTTCATTAGATATCCTCCTGTTTCATCGTTGATATCAATAGGTGTGTTGAAATTTAAAAGTATATCAACTTGCCCGCTTTGGTGATTAATGGTTCCGTCCTCTTTAACATTTAAAAAAGTACTATCTTCTGATCTATAGTTGCCTACTCCACTATCTGAAATATAAAAAGGATCTCCTAGAATTTTTAAATTTAATGTAACTAAGTCAACATCACTTTTTACAAGTGCTTCGTTAAACTGTCTAGCTATTTTAAGTTCAGGTGATTCTGTAACCGCTCCTGCTGTTATTGAATCTCCCGAATTAATGTTTTTTCCCACTGAAGATATTTCTCCAAAATCATCAACTTGTGCTTTTGCACTTCCTCCTAAAGTAGCAACAGATGATGGCTTAGTATTAGATTTAAATGAAGGGTCGTTACTAGCTGATCTATTACCCATATCCATTGCAACTGCTTTGTAAAATGCATTATCAAATTTAATCGAGAATTCCATAATATCGGTATTTCTTCCGGTATACATATAGTTGTATGCTTTAGGTGCTTCTTCTACTAATTTTTTATATCCTGGAGGCGGGTCATTAGGCATTTGGAAGAAAGATGAGTTTACTTTGTAAGGCACTACTTTGTAAACAAATATTTTAGGCATCCTACCATTAACTGCTTCTGCTTCTGGATCTTCTATTACGTAACATGAAGATTCAATTCTAAACCAGTTAATCTGTCCTGACTTATCTTCTAATGCGGCTGATGTAAGTTGTTGGCCAAAGCTACTTAATAAAACTAATTCTTCAATTACTCTTTGAATCTTGGTTCCTTTTCTAAATTGTATTGTACGATTTCCTGGTACAATAGTAGTTGGGCCTCTATCAAAATTTGTTGTCTCTTCGTTTAATACAAATTTACCTCCAGCAAAAGGAGAGTCTCCGCCTCTTAATGCTTCTCCTGGATCTATTCTTTGTTTTCCTATTGCGTTTACACCGTTTTGTTTTGAAGAAATTGCTTGCTTTATAGATTCGCTTAAATTACCTCGTTTTACACTATATCCTAAGATTCCATCAATATATCCTTTCATGATGTCGTCACCTGTTTGGTTTGGGTCGTCACCAACAAGTGATTGTTCATAAAAACTTTTCCAATTTTTGGAAGCTCCAAAGCCTCCTCGATCAAATACAGCTTGATAGTTAATTCCTTCTCTAACGTCATAATCACCTGTTAGTGCTTTTCCGGATTTTTTATCTTGGCCAAGTCTTCGGGCTAGTGCTTTGCTAGAATTATCATTAGGAAAACAAATAATATATTCGTCTTGCTCAACTTTTGGATCTTTATTCTTTTGCCCTTTTAACAAATGAGTGTTAATATGTGTTGCGACACTGTTGACACCTGTTTGGCAAATTTCTTCTAAGTCATCTCCCGATACTGTTATGTCAACTGGAAGAGATTGAATTTGATCTGAAAAAACACTCTCATTATACGGAGCTGTTGTTACTGTATAAAATGACCCTTCGGTATCAACATCAAATACTATGTTAACAAGTTGTACACATAGCTGTTTTTTTGATGCGGCGATTGCAGGTCTTGTACGTTCAACATCTTGATGTCCAACAAAGTCTATTTGTAATAACCAAGGTGCTTCAAGATAATTATTGTATCCTGCATTTTTTGCCGCTCGATATAAAGTTTCTAAAAATTGTCCCATGCTGTACGGTTCCCGTACAGTAAAATCAAGATTATGAAAATTAGTATGGCGAGATTTTCTATTTGGTGCTATTGATTCTTCAATATTAACACTATCAATATAATATTCTGTATCTATGTTATATTGTTGTTCTGCAGAGGTTCTTGGTTTTTGTTTAGCGTTTAATCCACCTGATGATTTAAAAACATATTGACCATCTGCAATACCATTTGTTCTATAAGTTCTATCAGGAAAATTTAATTCTTGAGGACTAAGGCATCCAAAACTAAAAAGATTATTATATGATGCAAAATCATGTAGTATGTTGGGCATTGGTAATTGTTCTGGATTATCACGTGCTTTTTCCATTGCTTCGGCAACATAATTTTCCTGCGGTGCTTTATACAACATTGCTTCAGGTGCGGCATTAATAAAATCTTGTGCAGTAGGTCCTCCTGTATCACCAACTGTTGCAGAGCTTTTAGAATCAGCACTTTGACCTTCAGGAACAATTTTTATTCCTGAAAAGAATTTATTGTTTGCAAAGATAGGAGGCATTTTTCCATCTTTGGCGGCGTTGCCGTTAGTTTCATACATGTCAGCAAGACCATGTAGTCCTGCTTTACGCATAAACTTTAGAGCTTCTTCAGGATCACCTTCTGCTTGAGTAGTTTTTTGAGGCTGTTTAGGAGTTCTTGCGCCGTATTCTCCTGCACGTTCTTTATCAGTGAACCCATCTTTCCTAACTATATTGTTGCTCGCTATGAGAGTTTTGCCTGTTAAAGGATCTGTTCGGAAGGTTGTCATTTAAACTCCTAATGTTTCTTTAACACGCTCAGGATCAGGTAGATAAATTTGTACTCCTGGTATCATGTCGTATACTGGATCCTCAATTACATCTAAATTACGTTGTGCAAATATCCACCAAAGTCTATTGTCTCCGTACATATCATAAGCTAATAGATCTGGTCGATTTGCATATTGAGGCTCAATAGTATATAACGGATCATCAGCGTATGCTGGCACAGGTCTGATATCTAAAATATCTAACGTACCTCTTGGTGTTACTCCGGTAATTAAATATGGACTACTATTGCTCATTAAATGTATCCTTTTCCTAAATCATTGCCTGTAACAAAATTTCTATAATTAAATTTATTTTGTTTATCTCTACTGTAAATAGGTTGTACAGTAATAGAAAATTGTGATTCTGCCGGTGCCCAACCAAATCTAGTAGTATTGCCGCCGAAATCCATAGGATTAATCTCGCCTGGTTGAAAATTACAAGAAACATAATCTACTTCATTTGGCATATCAACTGTAAAGTTTGTAATAATTACTGGAACATTATTAAAAACATAATCTCCATAACCGTTTAATTTGCAAATTGGTGGCGGAGCCCCACTACTAAAAGTACCAAAGTCCATTTTAGTCATTGCTCTTAAATAATGTAAACAAGCTGTCCAGTACTTTGCCTCTAAACTGTTCTGGCAATAAAATTGTCCTACTATTGTCATTTGATCCACACTTGAGTTCTGATACGCATAGAACGGATAATTATTATGTATAGGTGAAATATTATTGTAATTTGCAGAGTGACTTACAATAATTGTAGGTGTATATGGAAATACCATATGTCCGTCACCTTCTAAACGAAGAGGGGTTAATAGTCCTGAACCAGACTGCCCTTTTAACGCTTTTGGAACAGATAATTTGACACGCCAATCTTTTTCTTCTAATTCGGTAGTAAATGAAGCAGACTGTTTTGCTTGGAAATCAGGCTTGCCTTTTCCTGGCAAATTCTTACTGCGTAAATCAGACATAAGATTGCCGGCGTCTTCAGAAATTCCATTAAAAATGTCTTGGCCAATTTTTTTGGCGCCTTCAACAGCGTCGGATATAAAAGCCGGAGCATTACCACTACTAACATTTTGTCCTGGTGCGTTAAATCCTTTTGGAGGAACCTTAGTTCCCATGTTAACACCACCTTTAGATACGATTCCGTCTTTAAAATATGTGGTCATAATTAATTGTCTCCTATATGCATTATTTAGTTGACTTTATTAACAGAGTAGTTTATAATATAACAAACAATCGGAGAAAATATGAATAAACGTGTAAATTATCTAAACAACAAGGATATTTTAAAGGAAATACACAAATCAAAGACT
>Ga0213869_10000777_pt1 | contig 24915 bp, 31 predicted proteins | sample PICome_10_FD_160083 | JGI IMG/M metagenome (GOLD analysis project Ga0213869, IMG submission 160083) | Coastal seawater microbial communities near Pivers Island, North Carolina, United States - PICO132 | ecosystem: Environmental > Aquatic > Marine > Coastal | place: USA: North Carolina...
TGCTGTCATTTTGTGCCATAATGGGTAGTATGATGTTTTTATTTCTTCTTGTACCTTAAATATCTCTCTCCATTTAGAATAATTATATTGAGTATAAACATTACCATGAATAAATGTAAATAAATTCCAATCTAATTCTGTATTTCGTATAGTATTATGAATAAATTCATAAACAGTTTCATTAATTCTTTGATTATCTATAGAAAACCAAGACTCTGTAGAAAAATCTAACCATATTTCAGTATGTAAAACAGGATCATACTGCCTTACTATATCTTCATTCAATTCTCTCCAGTTTGTTCCAGAAGTAATTACAATCCTTAGGACGTCTTCCATATTATTTCTCCGTTATGTGTCATATTTTTTGTGACTTTTATGACTTCATCTAATTGTCTCATTTTATTTTGGTTATGTTCTAATATTGGTATTGCTTTTTCCTGTATTTCTAACCATTCTTCGTCAGTCTTTTGGCATAATTTGTTTACTAAACTAGTTACAACATTAAATCTATCTAATGGATTTCTTATTTCATCATAGGATTCGTCCCATAATGTATTAAATGTTTTAAATCCTAAATGCTGTAGCATTTTTGCTGTGTACCTTGTGCCTATCCATATCATTGGATGTCCATTTAACATGTTACGCCAAGTCTTTTCTGTAATAAACTTTTCGTCATAAATTTCCATCCACTCTGGTTTGTCTTTAACTGTGTGACATCTTAAACATTCCAAACCTGTTTCCCCTGATTTATTTCTATGCCAATCAAATGTAGGCCAACATATCCCTTCACAGTCTAACGATTCACAATAGATATCATCTACTGAAGGTATACCTATTTTAGTTTCTGTAACTAATGTGAAGTAAGAATTCTCAAAAAAGTTTAAGAACTTATTAGGAACTGTATTATATTCTTTTTGTTCCATATAACTAAATGCTTGTGGCATTGTTTCGCCGTAAATGTGATCAAAAGGAGATGTCTTATCTAAATCAACATCTAGTGTTATAGGTAGCATGTTAAGTTCTTCTTGTGTAAGTTCTCTTGATAATGCATCTGATTTTACTTCATTAAAACTACACATACCTTTATCTAATAAGTTTAATTCTTTAAGTTTAATAAACAACTCCAAACGATGCATATGTGGTGCTCTATTTAAGGTTGTGAATACATAAGGTTTTACTTTAGGTGTAAAGTCTGTTCTATAATCTAAATCTACATTTAATCCTGCTTTATTTTGATAGTCCCATAGTTTAGGAGCATACAATCTAATTAGTTCAAAAGCACCTATAACATTTATAGGATTTTTATATTTTGTATTTTTTTGTAACCAGGAACTATAAACTTTGTTAATGTTCCAGTTTCCAGTTTCAAATGTTATTTGTTCTGGTGTCAAATCCTGTACAGAATCTGCAATATTGTGCAATACAGCAAAAATCCAATCGCCATTAACAATGCATGGATCTGATTCTAGTCCATGCTGTATAATAAATTTTACTTTGTGTCTATCTTCTAAAAGAAAAGAATTCAAGTGTTGATAGATAGTTTCAGTTAGGTTTGATGTTATATCTTTTACATAGACATGATTAGCAGTACCTGTATAGTCTAACATATTAATTACATAATTATACTGATCTTTATGTCTATAAAAACTTTTATAGTTAAATTTATCCCAATTATAATTCATATTTTAAATACTCGTTATAGTCTTGCCAAGTTAATTTAGGAAGTTCTTCCATGTCTAATATTAATTGTTGGTTATGTTTAAGAACAGGTTTCATTTTCTCATACATTTCTTTACGATCTTCAACAGACATCTCACATAATTTTTTAAGTACATTAATTACTTCGTCTAATCTATCTAATGGGTCTTGTATTTTATCGTAGTCCTCACTCCAGAAGTCACTATATGTTTTGAAACCCAAACGTTTCATTACGGCTACTGTACCAGGGGATGATACCCAAATTACTGGATGACCATTTGCAATGGTCCTGAAGGTTTTTTCTGTAATGAATCCTTCTTTATAATAAGGGTACCAATTTATTGCGTTATCGTCGTGGTGCCAAATACTTTCTGGAACACCTGCATTTGTTTCAGCAACCACACTAACTAAACTGTTTTCTAATATAGGAGCATAAGTGTTTTTATGCTCTGTTACTTCTGTATAGTATTGATGTACGTTTACATCATTGTATATCCATTCTTGTGCTGTTTGTCCTTCTGGTTTATCTAAAAACAATGGTAACTTTTCTAATTGTTTGTCTGTTAATTCTATGCCATCATAACCAAAGTCTTGTACTTCATTGAAACTACATAAGCCTTTATCCAATAAGTTATTCTCTTCTAGTCTTGCAAATAAACTCATTCTGTTTCGTCTTGGCACTCTATTTAAAGTATTGTATGCATAACCTAGTGGTCTGTCTGTATCTACGTTGCAATAATTAAAATCAAACTGTTCCCTGTCTTGATTAAATATTTTAGGAGCATAACACCAGAGCATTTGCATAACAACTTCTAAATTCCACATAGATCTATTTGGTTTATGTATTCTATGCCATCTTTGATAGTTTGTAAATACATTAAAATTACCTGTTACAAAGGTAACATTTTCTGACTCTATACCAAATCCATCACAAAATTGCCAAGCAGTTTCATACCACCATTTACCATTTATACGCATCATATTGGATTCAAAAGGATGGTTCCATATTATTTTTAATTCTTTTAAGTCTATTGCACCTATTGATTTAATATGTTCTAGTATCTCTGTATAAACATTAACAAAGTCATCACACTCACCTTCGCCTATGTTTAAACCTAACATGTTAATATCAAAGGCCACAGTATCTTTTTGGACCAGCCTAAATTCAGGTCTATTTAAATAATCAGGGGAGATTATTCTTTCTGACTTATCAAGTTCGTAATAATTGAATATCATTCTTTCCAAATCCCTGTCTTCTTTATCTAAATTACCTAACTGAAATGTCATTCTTTCCAAATCCCTGTCTGCGTCTGAAGTACAACCATTCTAAGTATTGTTCTTCTGTGTTCCATTCTTTTTCTGTGTCAGCTCTCCATCTAAAATTACCTAATTCCAAATTGTCTATCTTTTTAGTTATAAAAGACATATAATCATATTCTGATTTAAAGTTTTTAGGATATTTTGCATTTATATCTGTTACAAAATTACGTTGATACTCCATTAGATCAAATCCTACATTAAATGATGTTCGTACAAACTCCATTACTTCTGAATGATTTTTATGTAATGTTCTATTTGCATGCCAAAACAATGTATGGCCATGGGCACCGTCTACTTTACCTGTTTGTAAATAATTATTCAGCATTTGTCTTGTTTCTTTAAAGATTTTACCAACAATACCCTTGTCTTGTTGCATTCTATAAAACATTGTATCGTAACTGTCTTGATATGTTTGTATATTGTCAATTGCCAATACTCTTGTAATTATTTGGCTCCAACCACCGCAATGGAAGTTTATAATCATCCAAGCATACATCCAATTATCTAAGAATTCCTCATAAGGCATTGTTTCGGTCTCAACTACAACAGAAGTTACCTCAGGAATATGTTGATCTGTATCTGGCTCTAAGTCTCCCATTATATAATCAGGTAAGTCTACTGATTTAAATCCATACTGTTCTTTATGGTCCGGTTGATTACTTTGGGCGTTTTCTAATAGTTGATGGAACCATATTTCTATACTTCTATGCTGTCCTATTTCTAACACATCACATAGGCCCTTACGCCAAGTCTCAGTTGTTTCTTGTGGCAGTGGTAGTATAAGTTCAGTATAACTTCCAATGTTTTCTGCGTTTAAAATATCCATCATATCACCTAAGTGACTGGTCTGCATGTTCTTTCTTTTGATTACATCTAATACTTGTTCGTCCATACTTTGTACAGACAACGTCATACCTCTATTAAACCCATTGCTTATGAACTTCTTAACAATCTCTATAACATTTTGTTTTGCATTCTTATGCCAGTTTGCATTTACAGTAGCAGGGTATCCTGTTCTTGCTTGTACATCTAATATGTAATCTGTGACAGCCATATCCCTTTCATAAAAGATACCAAAGTTTGCATCAGCCATAAAGATGTATTCTATTTTGTTTGCTCCTAGCCATTCTATTTCTTGATAAACTTTTTCTTCTGGAAACTTTTTAATTTTGGCATAGGTTAAACTACCCCAATCACAGAATGTACAACTAAATGGACAACCTCTATTTGTTTCAAGGGTTGTACTCCATTTTACATCTGGATTCTCTTCCATAATTTTATCAAATACACCTGTCATATAAGGACTAGGTATATTTAAGTCCTCAACTCTGTTTGCTCTGTATATCTTTTCTGTTTTATTTTCTGTAAAGTCTTTAAGGTATTGATTAAAACTAAGTTCTCCTTCTGATACAATAAACGTATCAACAAAAGGCAAATCATTTATTTGTGTATCTAAATAAAACTCTGATATTTGAGGACCACCAAAAACTATTTTTACATCTGGTGCTAAATGTTTTAGTAATTCTGCGAGTGCCTTATTGTATTCCCAATTCCACATATAGCAACTGAACATTACTATATCATCATTGGCAACTTTGTCTACAACATTTTGTATCTCTTCTCTTCTGAATACTAATTGATTAAGATGAAGTATGTCTTTAAATTCTTCTGATTCTTTTGAATAACTATAAACACAACCTGAGCTGTAGGGTAGCCAATAACCCTTAAAGGTACTACCACCTTGGCGAAAATTCGGCTGAACTATGCTTACGTTTATAGGATTCATTACATATATATTTAACAAAAAGACCAGGTTTAACCTGGTCTTTGTGAATCTTTTGAAGTAAGATTATACTTCGTCTTCGTCATCGTCACCGCTATCGGCTTCGTTGGCTTTAATTTGAGCTTTTGCAAGTTTGATGAATTCTTTAATCATATCATCTTTAGACTTACGAGCATCTAGTTTGATACCCCACTCTAATTTTGCTAAGTCGTCGATCTGTTTTTTAGTCAACTTACTTAACTGTGCCTTTGTAGGTGCTTTTTGCACTTCAACAACAGGTGCTGGAGTAGGTGCTGGTGCTTTTGCAACAGGCTTACTTACTACTTTGTCCTCACCTTTGTTAAAGATTTTATATGCAATAAAACCTACAACAACGATTCCGATAATTATACCAATTGAGTTTTCCATGGTTATTCTCCTAATAAATTATCTAATATTTGTAATGCATCATACAATCCATTACCCCTAAGTGGATGGTCTAAGTTTACAGGATTTATACGTTTGTAACCTGTAGCCTTAATTTTACTTTTGACTGAATCAATAATGGCAACATCATCTTCATCTGCTCCTTCATTACTAAAGATATTATTCAATAGTCCTAAAAGTACAATATCAAAATGCAAGTATGTGAACCCAAACTGAGCTTCATCTCCTGCATCTACACCTAACCCATCCGTTGGTGTTGCGTAAACTGTTTCTTGTGGCACACCCATTAAGTCTGCAAGAGCAGGGACTTCCCAACTTTTGCTTAAACTTTGGATTGGTGCTACATCACCTACATCGCCATGTAGTGTCCAAAAGCCTGCCGAGAGTTCACTGAAATTGTCTGTACTTCCTACAATTCCATTTTGTCTGGCCGCTTCATTGTATAGTGTGATCATCCTAAGCCTTGCTCTAATATTACCTCGCCTAATTTTACTTGCCTTGTCATCTTCTGTACCATCTACAGGAGGCATCTCATGTTGGTGTGATAATAGATTATCGTATGCATCGGATAAATCTACTTGTTTATGTGTGATTCCTAGAGCCTTGCAGGCATCTATTCCTCTCTGTGTCTCTTCTGGGTTTTGATGTATAGGCAATGTTAAGCCTGTTACATTCCAGCCTGCTTTTTTAAATAAGGCGGCTGTTAAGGCACTATCTATGCCTCCACTCATACCTAATACTATATTAGATAGGTTGTATTTGTTTTTGTATGTTGCTAAATCTGTTACTAAAAAGTCTCTGATATCTTCTGTTTTAGTTGAGAAGGCACCTATTTCTATTAGTTTATTTAAATGATTAGAAAAGAAGTCTGATAAGACGGGTGCAACACCTTGTCTAGTATTGTACTGTAAAATATCCTTTCTAATATTCATACTATTATTTATAACTGCTGTTAATTAAAATGCAGGTATTTTGATTAAAATCCATATAATTAAAATGTATGTAAGGAAGTGAAGCATTTGATCTACACCATGTGTAACCCAATACATTTGATCTTCAGGTGTATACTTTTTATGTTTCCAAACATTACTTTTTGCATAGTCTACATGGTAATGAATAATAGAATCAAGTAGACCTAAAAGAATTACAGGAAATAAACTTAGTGTTGTTATGTGCCAAACTACTAGTGAAGTAAGTACACCATGCCAACCTGCATGTGCTAGACCACCAAAGGCACCATAGGTGGCTTTACTTCTCAACATCCAACTATATTGTGTGAAGTAATCTGCTATTGTGTGTTTAATTACAAATAATGTTATTGCTATAAGTTCCATATAAAAGTATTGCCGTCTTTAATCACATTATTTGGTTCATTAGACCAGGACTCTGCAGTCTCTTCATCCATTATATACATTTTTGCAGGCCCTATAGATGTTTGTACATTTATTTTGTTATACATATTTTGACTATTTTCGCCACCATAGCCTTCTATCTCATCTATTCTTTCTTCTACCCATTTAGATACTTTCCATACTTCACCTTGTATGTAATGTTCTCCTCTAGATACAGCAGGAAAGGCACCGAGATCATGCATATGGAAATCTGGATAGGCGGTTTTTGCTTTACCTTGTAGTTCTCTATGATCAACAGGAAAAGAATCTAATCCTCTAACTGGTCCGCCTGATTTAAGTGTCCCATATACAAAGACTGATGTCACTAGTTCCGAACTAGGTTCCTCTTGTTGCATACGTGGTGTTAATGGTTCGTTCATGCTTCTAGTTTTTCCTCTAATGCTTTAATTCTAGCATTCATTGTACTTAAAAGTCTGCTGGTATCAGCATCTAAAATTTCAGCTCTGCTAACTACTGCCATACTTTCTAGCTCATCCATTCTAGCATTTAGATTTGCTATAACCGTATTCTTTTCGTTAATTACATCTAGCAATTCTGCTTTTGTCATTTGTGTTGTACTTTTTACTTTCATTGTTCTATTATATACTCTATTTATTTTTTGTCAAACTATTTCTGCCACATTTCCTCGTGCAACAAATGTTTTACGGAAGGTATATCCGCTTTTACTACTAGGTGCATCTGCACTATGCGGATAACTACCGTCTACTATTATTAATCTATTTGGTTTATATTCTATTTCTGCAATTTGATAATTGTCTATAAGTTCCTTACTAAATCCTCGTTGTCCCTCATCAACAGTTTCTTTTTTATAGACTCTGAATGTACCGCCCCAATCATCCTGCCATTCTTCATTAATATGCCAAAGAAAAGTTACATTATTTGGTCTAAAACTATCTGTATGTACTGTACCTTGTAATCCTTGCGTTTGTCCGTTTATGCCTGCAAAATCGAACTGTAAGAAATTTATTCCAAAGTCACTACACATTTTTTCTATTATAGGTCGAGAAAATTCTGCATACTCTCCCCGTGGAGTCATCCATTTATAAAACAATCTCATAATCCAGGTTATCTCTGTAGTACCTACATCATCGTAAACCACATCATTGTCGAAACTCCACCTGTGCGTATTTGCTACATGCTCATTAAATTCTTGCCACATATCCTTTGGACACCAATTATCAATAACATGTATTGCATCTAAAGGCAATGCTTCTAATTTAAATATACTTGTATAGTATTTTACTTTCATTTAAGTTTAGCCCAAAGCCTTTCATGTATAAAATACATAAACATTTTTATAAACATGTCTGCACCACCTACTATCATTGATGCCTCTCTGTATTGATGAGAGGACCACTCTGGATGTATACCTTTTAGTACAAAGTATGTTACCAACATAGTAATACATACTGCGATTATACGCCATGTTATTGTTTTTGCTATACTTCTGTTGATGCTGTCTGCCATACTTTACTCATTATGTCGTATAATACTACGACTGTTAGCCCACTTAATAAAAATCTTATATCAAACATTAATGCTTCTGGACTAAAGGGAGGGTACCATTGTCCTGCGTTTGCCATCACATGCCAAACTAACCAACTACTGCCTAATGCAATGTACTTGTTGTCAAGTGTTTTACTTATAACAGGTGCTATTGCTAGAGCTGAATATGTGTACAACATCCAACTACCTAAACCTAAAAATATATCTGACACAAACATGACTGCCGGCATCATTAGGAATCCTAAATTGCTTTTAGTTAAGTAAGGTATTAATACTGCCAGTCCTAATAAGGGTTCGCTGTTGGCTGGTAAAGGTAATAGTCTACTAATTACCAATGCACCAAACAATATTGCTCCTACTTTAATTGTTTTCAGCACTGGCTACTCTCTTTCGTAAACTAGTAGAACTAAAACTATGGTCTCTGCCATTATATATTATCTTACTACCACGTTGTTTAGCAATGTCCTTGCCTGTGAAGTCTTTATTTTTATATTCTTCTCCTAATACTCTAACGTCTATTGGGAGTGTAAGTAGTAAATCTATTAAGTCTTGCTCTGTATTATAAATGATGATTTCATCTACATACTTTACCGCCGCCAACTGTATTTGTCGTTCAACTATACTTTGTACCGGTTTATTTTTTGTTGCTCTATCTAATGTAGGGTCGTTTTGTAAGCCTACAATTAAAAAGTCACAATGTCTTTTTGCTTCTTCAAGCATAGTTACATGACCTGCGTGTAGCAAATCAAATGTGCTACAAGTAAATCCTATCTTGCCGCAGTCTTTGTAACTAAGTTTCATCTGTATCTCTGATAACAGGCAAACCATTGCTATCTAAATTGTCACCAGCAACTATTTTACAATTTAAGAACGATGTTTTGTCTATGACTCTTCTTAGTTCTGCGTCTAACTTGTCGCCATAGTTCATATATTCTTTACTGTATGGAACTTCGACTACTATTGTTGCTTGTATTGTTTTCAATGCCTTGGCCTATTGTTATTATTCAGTATTAAGATAATAAGCATGATTATTAAAATATATAAGGCGTAATCAAACATATTAAAACTCTATTATCTCATCTACTTCAGTACTACTATTTACTACAGCACCAAATAGTTTACCACCTTTACCGGCACCACAGTCCAACCAAATAATTCTACCACCTTGATCGTTTGTAAAGTCTAAAGGCATAGGCTGAAAGTTATCAAAGTCAGGCTTTTCACTTAAAGGTGCAGGGTCATGTCCTACCATTAATGTAATACCTTTAGGTACAGCATGTCTCCATTCATAAGTTCTTGCAGGATATGTTTGGCCTTTATGCTCAAAGGTTCTTTTATAGTCTGCTTGTCCAAACATCATATCGTCTGTCATTCTGCGTGTAAGATTACCTGTAGTTTCAGCCTCCCAAAAGTCCTGATGCATTCCACCGTGTGTAATATATAATTTGTCTTCTATTTTAATATAGTTTTGACAGTACTCTTTTACCATGCGTTTAAAATCAGTTACAAATTTAGTGTCTGTTTTCATTTGGTTTAATGTAACCATATTAGGTGGTCCTAAAATTACATTGGCACCATCAAGGGCTCTAATAATTTTATGCTCGTGGTTTCCCTTTACTATAGAAGCAACACCTTTATCTAATAATTCGAGCATGGCTTCCACACATATTGCTCCGTCGTTACCACCGTCTACAATATCTCCTACACTAATTAAATGTAATTTATGTTCAGTAGCATACTCTATAGCCTTTTTAAAAGGCTGATAGTCTGCATGTACGTCTCCTATAATTAAGTAACTCATGTATATATTATAGCAAGAATATGCTGAAAGTCAAGCAAAAATACAACGTGTAGCATACATCCAGAGGTCGTCCATATAGGAACTTGGTAACTCTTTAAACTCACTTCTAACAAATCTTGTATATGTTCCCTCGACCAGTGTCATAACAAATCTTGCATGTCTTTCGTCATTTAAAATAACATATAACTCTTTTTCTATGTTAGAAAGCAATAGATTTACACTATCTTTTATGTCTTGTTCGTCTGTAGTTAAGGCTTCTCTGTTTAATATTCTTGCAAAGCCTGGATTTGTTTCTACAAATAGTATAAGGAATTGAAATATGTTTCTAGTCCTGTTTAAAGGGTCTTTATGTACTAACTTAATTTCATTTAGTTTGTCACTCATCACTGTATCTATGAACTTGAATAGTTCTTGAAAGATTTCGCTCTTGCCTCTGAAGTGTTTATATAGTGCCGCTTCAGTCACATCTGTTTTTTCAGCAATAACTTTGGTTGTTATTTTGCCTATCTTGTCTTCTTCTAAAATCTTTACTAAAGATTCTAAAATCATCTGCTTACGGTTGACTATACTCATAATATTATTTATAATGTATTATTATCTATTTGTCTAAAAGTGATAAATATCCGTATATAAAGCAATTCTTAGGGAGCAAATAGGATGGCACAGGTAAAAAATTACGGTTTAATAGGTGTTGGTACTGAAGTACAACTTGGTAAACAAGGTCCTAAAGTTAAAGGTGACGCAGATACAGATGTAGTAAGTGTAACAACAGAAGGTGATGCTCTTACAGTTATTAGGGCCGCAAATGCGGTCTCTTCATCAGATCTAGTAACTAAAGCACAATTAGATGCAAGTGTGGCTGGTTCAGAAGGTTTCCAAATAGAGTTAGGAAATATCTCAGCAGATGGAGATGGCAGTTGGACTGACGGAGCCGTACAAACAATTACTAATACCACAAGTGTTTCAGAAGGTATAGATAAAATAAACGAAGCATTAGAGAATGTAAGAAACGATACTTTTGTTAAAAGTGTTTCTTTTACAGCATCACCACTGAGTGGCGGTAATCCTCTAGCAGTAACTTTAACAACAAGTGTTGTAGGTAATGCAGATAGATATACTATTGTTTGGGGAGACGGAGATACCACAACAGCAACATCAGACAGTACGCCAAGTCATACTTATACTGACAATACCAATTCTCCTTATGATATCACTGTAACTGCATTTAATAATAGTGCTGTTAGTGGTAGTGAAGGTAGTACAGCATCTAGTACTAGATCAAGTTATGTAACATTATATACAGCAACACCGGCCGCGGCATTTGAATTGTATACTGCAAGTTCAGGTGGTTCAGCATTAACAGGTGATAATAGAGAAATAGATGCTGGTGAAACAATTTATTTAAAAAATACAACAACAAATTCAAGTTCAGCAACTTGTACCTACCAAATTAACTGGGGCGATGGCTCAGGTAATACATCAGTGAGCTCAGGTGGAGACGGTGATGTAGGTCAAGCAAGGGTTGGACATACTTATTCAGCAGACAGTGGTACAGGTAGATATACAATTACAATTCAACAAACTGCTCATAGTACAGCAGATCCAGGTGAAGTAGGAAGTACAGCAACAGACCTATTAAAAGTTTATGATTCAAGTATTTCGGCTCCAAGTGGGTTAAGTAGTAAAACATTATCGTTTAACGAAAGCAGTCAAGGTACAAGTCCAAGACTAGCACACGGTTATACTGACAACAGTTCAGAAGATAGTGTTAGTGTTGGTTCAAGTGTAACAAGGATTACAACATCAAGTGCAGGTACAGATACAGAATCAGCAACATTAAGTAGTTTTGCATACAATGGAGACTCAGGTAATATTAATGCAATAGTTGATGGTGTTTCAAGTGGAACTATTACATTTAGTGGTGGTAGTGATGTAGGAAGCAGTGGTAACATTGAAGTTACAGCAGAAAGCGACTATCAATCATTAACTAGTGCAGGTTCAAGTACAAGTTTTGCAAGTAGTACATTCTCACCAGGGCTTTACAAAGGCTTTAAGGCTAAAGTTTCAGTTACATCAACTGACTTAGCAACTGGTTCTCATAGCATGAAGATGCAACATACAGCAACTGGTAATACAAATGTTATAAGTTTTGTTAAAGATGATTTAACAAGTACACCAACAGTAGATATGAGTGCGGCCTCAATAGTAGAAGGTGGTGCAGGTACACTCGCATATGAATCAGGTATTCCTTATTACACTAATGATGCAACCTTAACACTAACAGGTGTTAAAGTTTATAATTGGATTGGACAAACATATAGAGACGATAGTACTCCTTTTGATGTAACTAACGGAACAAACTTTGAAAGTACATCAGGTAGTGTTATTAGTACTGCAGGACATAGTTATAGTGCTGTAGACGGTTCAAGTACATTCCTTAATAGTGGTATACCAATTGCAGATACAGGTAAAGATACCGGTAACAAATATACATTAGGTACTATTACAGTTAATGTAGGCGCAGGTGGTACAGGTATAGAACAAGTTAAAGCAAGAATGAATAATGTTAATGGTAACGGTTCTTATGCAGAGTTTACAGGTACTAAGATACAGGCTAAAAACAGTAACTCAGGTGTTTATGAAAATATTCCAGTTGCAGATAGTTTAGGTGCTACACATGATGATGATGGAAAACGTATTACAGGTTTGCCAAGTAGTGATAATCCTAGTTTCAGTAGTTCAACTAACTATTATACAGGTAGTGTTTGGACAGGTGCTGTAACAGTTGCAGGGACACAAGAAGCAATTACACGTTTTGGTACACTATCACACTTTACAACAGATTTAAGTTCAGGTATTTTACCAGCAGGTCCAGACTTGAACACAGGCAGAAGTGGAGCTCAGTACTTTACTTTTGCATTTAGAAGAACAGCGATGGCAAACTTTACTGTAAGATTAACAGGAAAAGTAAGTGGCTTCTTTATAGCCGCTCCGGCAACTGACATCGATGACGCATCAGGATTAAACGGTTGGCTAGATGCAGGTACTACATACGGTGGTGCAGGTACACCAGGTAGTGATACCGGTAACGGTGGTAATGGTAGTAACGGTTGTGCATTTACATCAGGTGATAGAATTATAGATGGCACAACTTATAGTAACGATACATTTACATTAACATTAGGTGATCAGAATGGTACTAACTCGTTTGGTAATCAGGTCTTGGTTAGAATAAAATTAGAGTCAGGAGACTCATTAACAGCATTGAGTATAGAATAATGGCAATATCAGATAGTCAAAAGGTAGATTTACTTTGGAAAAAGGTAGGTTTTGGTAAAGCCAAAACTGACACTAATGCAAATAAATTTGCTCCTAACGAAGCGGTAGTATCCGAATTTATTATTAAAACATCTCAGATATGGACTAATAGTGCAGACGTTCCTGCAGTTAAACCATCATCTAATAGTAGTATAATTGCTCTGTATACAGATGCAACAGGTAGTGCTTTAGAAACAACTGAAGATGGTACAGCAAGTGATAACAGAACATGGAAAACTGGATTAACCAACTGGATACCACCAGGATTCGGAGCAACATATCAGTTAAAAGTCTATGCGGCGGCAAGTGGTGCAACAGATGCCGAAACATCAGGAACACAGTTGTTCGAAACAGGTTCAGGTAACGATGACCAATGGTACTTTGATTATCAATCAGGCGTACTTAACTTTATTGGTACTAATCTACCCACAGATATAGGCACAGGAACAAGTAATGTAATTTATGTTTCAGGTGCAAAATATATAGGTAGTACAGGTATAGGTGAGGCCGAGGGTGCTTCACAAACATTTAGAAAGTCTACTTTATCAGCAGTTTATAGTGACAACACAATTAAAACCGGTGACTTAATTGAAGTGGCTGATGCTGGTGATGGTGAGTATGCTGTTTATATTGCTAAACAAAATAACCCAACAGCGACAGGACATTTAACTTTAGTAAGTAGTCAAGACAGTTCAGGCACAGATGCACAAACATTAAGTGCTAATGTAACATACAACGGTGGTAATATTACTTTAGGTGATGTTAGTGCTACAACAAGACCTTTAAGTGTTATTGTAGATGTCACAACAGCATTTGACGGTTCTAGTGTAATAACTATTGGTGATGAAAACGATACAGATAGGCTTATGAGTACTAATTATATTGATTTAAGTGCAACAGGTGTATATGAAACAAATCCAAGTTATGTGTATACAGATGCACTAGATGCCAATAATACAATTAAAGTATTTGTTACTGCTGGTACTAGTACGCAAGGTGCGGCAACTGTTTTAGTTAGTTATTCTTAAACATTTCTAAAATACGTTCACTAATCTGACCTATATCATCTCTTTCAAGATCATATAAATCACTCATATTATCTACAGCACTCTTTATACTCACTAAGGCATTTGACTTTGCTTCATGTATATGTTTATATACAAAGCCTCCTTTTCTGAATTCAGGCTCTGTAATTATTGCCCTTGCTAATTGATCATAGTCTTTCAAAGTTATACTCCTTTTCTAAAATATTATAAAAAAGAGGCTCTCCCTTTGATATATTCTCTTCCCATTCTCCTGATGCTTCTTCATTTGCATCATCAGAAACGTATTTGTAGCAAACAAAGTCAACATTCATATAGGCACAAACTTTAGCAAGAGCATAGGCTTCCATGTCTACAATATTAAATTTATTTCCTTCTAATATATATTGTAATTTATCTAATGTTTCTAAATCATCTACAAATTGATCCTGTGTTCTACATATTAGTCCATCTGTTCCATAGTTTATTGTGCCGGAAATTGCTACGTCATCACCAAAGGTTATGCCTTTACCTTTAGTCAAGTCCCCACAATACATATCTCCTTGCACAAATGTTGTAACCTTTACTAATTCACCTTTGTTTACTCCATATACTCCGCCACATGTTCCGTAGTTTATTACGGTTTTAATCTGAGGATTATTTACTAGATACCTTGTTAAGATATGCGTTGCATTTACTTTACCTACTCCTGTAAACAATATGTTCTGGGGTAGTGCTTCTGGTAATTCGGTTGCCAATGCTGTTACAATTAAGTATTCATCAGTCGGTGGTTTAATTGTAGGGAATAATTCTCCCTGTTTATAATTCATAATATTTTCCTATATTAGTTTCCATTACTTGTTTCAGTTTAATCCATAAACTACTATTTGTATTAAGTAGTAATTGTTGATTGTGTTGTATTTTCTTATTAATCTGTAGTAAATGTTTTTCATAGTTCGTAACATCAAAGTCTGATATATTACTACTAAGCCTATCTATTCTATCCATACCATATGTTAATAAATCATGATCGTATGATAATATCTCATCAAACATTTCAAATCCTAATTGATCTAATATATAATGTGTGGCAGGATTTCCTAATACAATTATAGGATGTCCTTGCATCATAGGAAAGATAGTCTTTTCACTTATATAAAAATATTGGTCTGATATTACACAGGGGTCTTCAGTATCATCTACGCCATAATTAAAATTTTCATTTATAAGTGAGAAATATGTGTCATCATAAATATACCTTGGGTGATATCTATATAAAACATTAAATGCTTTATCGTCTTGTAATGATATGGTCGGCATAGAATCTAAGAATTTTAATATGCCTGGATATATTTTGCTATCAAAGTTTGTCATATCAGATCTATGTGATGCTATATCATATATAGATTCTTCTATTTGTGTTCTAGTAAAATGTTCTCCTGGACGTTGATAAGATATTATTGCATTTTTTTCTATACCACTTTTATTTATAGAGTATTGTGTTGCAAATTTATCTGGTGTCCATCTCCATTTTAAACTATTAAATGTATTAGGTTTATCTGTTGACCAAGTATCCACATTAGGATGTAAGTCTATTATATTACAGTATGGATTAATTAGTCTAGCAAATAAGGAAGGGAAAGGAATATATCTTTCGTGTGTAGGATTATTACTTAGTCTTATATCCATTACAAATAGCTCAGGATATTTTTCTAAAACATTATGTATTTCATCAGGTGATATAGGTTCTTGACTTGTAAATAATATGGTCTTACCGTACTTGGATATATAATCTTCTATCAGACTTTGTACATGTTCCTTTTCTGACTCGTAAGGTGTACTTCCTATATCTAATACTACAAGAGAATCTTTTGGATTATCACTCCATTCATATTGTATACCTATAGTGTTAAGTATATGATGAAAACTTGTATAGGGAGGGTGTTCCCAAATACCGGCTTCTTGTTTTAAGCCATTTATTTTTTGTCCTGGTAGTGTGTTATAAAATATTTTGATTGTCATCGTCTGTTATAAAAAAACTGTTTATCTTAGGTGTTTGTGATATAATAGTATCCACAAACTCTTCTGGATGTGAGAAGTCATGACTAATACAATGTCCTAACTGATGTCTACCTGGATTAAACTTAGGTTGTGATAAATCCAGATAGTCCGCTACATTGTTTTCTTCAATCCAGTCATTGTACAAAACCATTTGGTCGTCCCATTCCTTTTCACTGCAAGGAAACCAATCAAACTGTACCCAAGGATTTAATTCAAACTGTTGACTCACCATGTCCTTATGTACAAGTTCAATATCATCTGTAACACTACATGTAAAAAGGTCTTTGCCTACAGTACCAAAGTCTAATGTTAAAGAACCCTCAGGCCTTACTAGTGTAAAATACTTATAGTCCTCAGGTGTGAGTAGGAAGTCTTCCTCTTTAGGTACGTCAAACTTTAAACTAGTAAAGTATGTTGTTCTATCATCTGCTTCATCATCTTGTACAAAAGTTTTTTCATTAAAATGTACAATTAGATTGATACTTTGTAACTTATGCCAAAATAAGTCAGAGACTTCATACTCTATAGAGCCCTCATTTAATTTACTCTGTAGCACTTCCATTTCTGTTTCAAAAATATCATGCAGTTCATTCAGATTTTTTATTCTTTGATCATCTATATCTGCTTCATTTAGTTTAAGTTCTTGTGGTATAGTGAACCAGGAATGCTCATAATTATTTAAAAAGTCTATAATATTATTCATCTCTATTCTAGATGCTAGTATTGTTTTTTCGTTTCTGGATTGATAAACATCATAGATAAAATTAAAATTATAATCTCTGTATCCTAACTTATGTTTACGAATAACTTGAGTCATTCGTTCTTTGTATAGATCTATAAATTTAAGTGTAAGAGGTAGGTTATTTAGTTCCCAAGTTACTACGTTTGTATTAGGTTGTGTTAATAATTCAGTAGGGTCTTTAAGCCAGAATTTATCTTTACCTACATTACTACCTGTATAATTTACGAACCCAGGTTCGTACACTATATGATATCTCATTTGTCATAGCCGAGTGTCTTATTGGGAGCGGTATTTTCATTTACAAACTCAAATATCTTTTGTATGTGTTCTAAGTCAGCCTCACTTCTAAGACTACATAGTTCGTTTGCAAAATGTAATTCTACCTTATTTTCTAGTGCAAGTTTTAATAGTTCTGCTCTACGTTGTACATCATCAGGTAAACAATATATACTACAACATACAATAGCATCTATACCATAACCTGTAATAAACTTTTCTAATCCAGGTAACCAATCTACATATTCATTTTCAAACTGATAGTCATTAATTTTAATGCCGTGTTTATCACAGTATTGGCTTATAACATTTCTTTGAAAGGGTAAAGGTATTGGATTACTAAACTTACTATTCCAACCTGCATAACTAATCCATTTCTTATTTACATCTACTTCTCTAACATCATCACGTTCACCTATAAATCTAAAGTAACCGCCTGGAAGTTTTCTATGATAGTGTCCGCCCATAGGTAATACTCTACCGTCCATACTCCATCGTGTTATGTCAGTATCATTGTTAAAGTTACCGTGTATGTGGTGTTGTTGGAACAAGTGAGCCTGACCTGGCTTTAGTGTTACTGGCCAGCAATGTTCGGCACATTCTCCCTGCAACTCATCGTAACTCATGTTTTCATCATAACATCGTTTTGTTAAATCATCTGATTCTTCCCAACCCATTATCTGCATAGAGTTGTTACCATAGCACTCTGTAAACGGTGTCCATATTGTTCTTAATCCTAAGCCATTGCCTACCCAGATGCCTTGATGGAATGCAAGTAACCTGCCTTCCTTTGCTTGATTAGGTATAACCATTCTAATTGTAAAGAAACGTTGTAACATCCATTCTTCACCATTAAGTAAGTCTGGTACATATTCATTATAATACGCATCGACTTTTTCTATAAACCTTTCTTCCCCACAGGTGTTTTGTAGATGTCGTCCTAGCTCTACTAGTTGTGTAGGGTCTAATACCTTATGTACTGTTTCTAATGTTTCTATTTGAGGGAATTTTTCTTTAGCAACACCTAACCAAAACTTAGGCCAGTTATGTTTTTCTAAGTTATAGTTTAATGTTTGATTATCCCATCGTGGATCTAATTCTTGCAAACTCATATAGTTCCTGTTCTGTTTTACTAATACGGATATTTATCGACTATAAATATAGATATGCATACAAAAAGGCTTGACTTCAATATAGTAAAAGATATCTGGCAGGGTCACTTATGGCCTGATAGAAGTAGTGCTATAGAAACTCATAGTGCAATGACCTGGCCTTTTCAAGGCAATCCAGAACAATACGATATGAAAGTTTTTGATCACCCTGCTACTTTTTGGGGTACATACATAGATAATAAGTTAGTCGGTGTAAATAGTGGGCATAAGACTACCAATCTGCAATATAGAAGTAGAGGTATATGGGTAGACCCTGCATATAGAAAAAGAGGAGTTGCTCAAATGTTATTTTTAATGACAGCACATCAGGCTAAAGTTGAAGGGTGTGAAATGATCTGGAGCATTCCAAGAAAAACCGCCCTGCCAGCCTATACCAAATTTGGATTTGAGACTGTGGGCGATTATATTGTTACTGAAACGTCAGAAGCAAATATATATGTAAAACTATCCTTGTAGGTGTTCTAACATTACAGGTGCACCTGATACAACAAAAGGATCACCCTCTGCATTATCTTCTATGCCTGGCTCTACAAAAAGTGCTTCAACTAAACCATCGTTAACGATCATTGAGTATCTCCAACTTCTGTAACCAAAGCCTATATTTGTTTTATCAACTAAGAAACCCATCTTTCTAGTAAATTCTCCTGATCCATCTGGAAGAGGTTTAACTTTTTGTATGTCCAACGAGTTCATCCATGCATTCATTACGAATGTATCATTAATACTGATACAATATACTTCGTCTATATCTTGTTCCTTTAGTTCATCGTATGCCATTTCGTATCCAGGCAAATGTGTACTTGAACACGTTGGTGTAAATGCTCCTGGTAAACTAAATATTACCACACGTTTGTTTTCAAATATTTCCTGTGATCTAAGATCGTACCATTCAAAGCCAGGTGCTTCTGTAATTTCGCGCCTTGTTTTAAACGTTACGTCTGGTACTCTAATATCAAATGCCATTTAATTCTCCTACTTAGGTAATTTACCGTATGGGTTTTTATATTTCTTTGCTTCAGGTGTATCTTTAGCCGCTCTTACTAACCAATATATTACTATAAAGTTTAATCCTGGCACCATAAAGCCTAACTGCCACCAACCACTATGACCTCTGTCATGTAATCTTCTTGCATTTAGACATATACTCTGTACAAGAGTTCCTAGTGTAAATAATGCTACTAATACTCCACTTTCTGGATTATCACCAAATGGTTCTAGTATACTGAAGAATGTAAATCCTATTACATAGTAATCTACTACTGCTAATAATCCAAATACTATACATGCATATAGTGTGAACCACCAGTACTCTGGTCTATCTGACCTTCCGTTAATATCCGTTGCTCTTGTGACCAACACCGTTTTCATTGTATCAATAAAATGATTGATAATATTCATATATTTTTCCTTTTTTATTTAAACTTATATTTATGTATGCGTACAATTAAACTCTGCAAATAAAGGTATTGAAACAATAGTGTGCATTAATAACATTTACTTTACTAAACCCTATCTCTTTTAAAGTATTAAGATACCATTCAGTATCATCTATAAACATTACGTCAAGTAATTGTTTTTCTTTTATCTTTATATCTTCTTCTGGCACACCGTTATTAATTTTAAATTCGTGATACTTACCTATCATTAGGGGGTCTAATGTTGTTTTTTCAGATAATATAAATGTACCGCCTTCCTTTAAGTTATCTTTAATTGAATTTAAATAGGATGCCTTATCCTTTATAAAATGTAATGTCCAATTACATATAATAACATCCATAAAAGGAAATCCTATAGGGTAATCCTCTGATAATTTATATGTTGCAATATCATTTGGACATACATCCAACATTGCTTGGCTATTGTCTACACCATATATGTTTGTAAATCCTTTATTATGTAAACGTTTTAATGTTTCCCCTGATGCACACCCTACATCTATTATTGGCGACTCTTTAGAATACAGGTCTTCACATAATTCTACAGATATATCTATAACTTTGTCGTAGTCAGGTATATGTTTTTTTGCATGATCTACAAAGTTTGGTGCTAATTCTTTATTAAATTCCCATTTACTCATTTTGCAAACTTCTGTTCTATAAATTGATTATTTTCTATTGATGTCTTAAATCCAAAACTTTCAGGCTCATGTTGTTTTCTGTACATACAAGCATATCTTTTTGTATTATTATATACTTCAGGGCATTTTTCTTCACAACTTTTCTGGAATTCCTGCTGGCTAGTGTAACCTTTTATATTAAAATAGTAATCAACAAATCCTTTAGTAGGACATGAACCATTAAACTTAGCAGATGTTCCATGATCACTATACATCATAAAAGCATTTTTAGGATAGTAAACAACTAATGGCAATTTCTCCATCATTTCTATATATGTTTTTGGTAAGTATACTTCAGTATCAAATTCAGATTCCATAAGCCACCTACCAACCGGATGTCTAGATTCTAGAATAATAGTATCGCTAATTTTAGTAATTTCATCTATAAATAGTGAAGGATCATCATATCCATATATAACACCTGATGCTATTATAATATCAAATTGTTCTGTATTATTTAAAAAGAAATCTTCAAAGTAATTCTGACTTATAGTCCAATCTTTAAAGTACTTGGATAGGTTAGCCTTTGCTACGTTGCATAGTTTTTCATCATATTCTACACCATGGTAATGTTTAGCACCTTTATCTAGTACCCATGCACCTAAAGAAGATACACATGAGCCTAAGTCTAATATAGTTTTTCCTTCTAGATTTATATGCTCAAAGAAAGCAGTATACCTTCTTTCTAAAAAATCTTGATTAATATTATATGATCTTGTTGAGCTTCTATCAGTCCTAGGATCTGTATCTATAAACTCAGGGTACTTACTAAACATTACAATATACCCATTTGATATTTTGCTTCATCAGATACATGTATTTCAGGATTCCAAGGCGGATCAAACGTTAAATTTATTTGGATTAAGTTTACACCTTCTGTACTTCTAATAGCAAATTCTGATTCCATTAGTATCATATCACCATAAGGACAATTAGGTGCAGTTAGTGTCATTAGTAATTGTACATCATTTTCTTCGTTGACATCTACATCATAAATTAAACCTAGATCTACAATGTTTATTCCTATCTCAGGATCTATTACCCTACGCAAGTTCCTGCGTACTTTTTCTGCTAAACTAATTTCGATATTGCCTTGCATAATCCCTCTGATAATTTTTCTATATCCTCTTTTGTATTATATATACCAGGGCTAACTCTTAATAACCCTTTACCTCCTGATAGTTTGTTTACTATAGGATGGGCACACATTTTGCCTACTCTAGTTGCAATATTTTGTGTACCAAGATATGCACTTACATCACTAGGATGGAATCCGTTACAATTAAAAGTATAAACATATCTTCCGTTTTGTCTATAATTAGGAAAGACTAGATCTAATCCTTTTATATTAAATATATCTGTGTCGCTTAATGCAAAGTCTATATCTGTAAAATGTTTTTTCATTACATCATAGCCTACATAATTTGTATATTCTGCCGCAACTCCCAGACCAAGTATGCCTGCTATATTAGGTGTGCCTACTTCATGTTTAGCAGGCCCATCGTAGAAATCTACATTACCGTTCAAGTCATAACTAACAACTGAACCACCACCTAATCTAACACTTCTAAATCTATCGTAAGGAAGTCTACTGTACATAAATCCTATGCCAGTTGGTCCATACATTTTATGTCCACTGAATACAGCATGATCTACAGTAAAAGGGTCAAACTCATGTGTACCTATTGTTTGGCAACCATCTATTATTACTCTTATTCCTTGATCGTGTGCGGCCTTAGTGAGTTTCTTATAGTCTGTACCTATACCAGTAACATTACTATGACTATGAATACTTAGAACACCGTTAGGATAATTAGAAAGTAACTCACAGGCTTTATTAGTATCTAATGTACCTCGCTCAGTTACAGGCAATACAATTAATCTACCATTGTCTATTGTTCTACCTTGTGATATCCAAGGTAATATGTTTGCAGTATGTTCTGCCTCAGTTATAATTACATACGGAGCATCCTTATACCATTCTGCTATTATATTAAGACCTTCTGTCGCACCCGCAGTAAACATTATTTGCTCAGGGTTAGCATTTATTAATTCTGCAACTTGTTCTCTGGCAAGTTCTATATCTCCTGATACTTGTTGGCTTATTGGAAAGTCTCCCCTATTAGCATTACATCTTTGTTCTTCATAATATTTGTTCATACGATCCAATACACTTTGATGTGTTTGTGTACTGGCGGCACTATCTAAATAGACTAGACTATTATCATTCTTAAGTGTAGGGAATTCGTCTTTTATTGTGTTAGAAAACATTGCTTTATGATGTCGCCTCCTGCGACATTATCTATACCTCTACTATTTAAATAATAAAGTGTATTTTTATCTATATTACTTATCGTACAACCATGAGAACAGGCTATTTCTTTAGTGTTTATATCTAATTGAGGCTCTGTAAATGCCGTTGCTGTTGGGCTACATAATAAATTTTTGTTTTTAAGATCTGCATCTACACCTTCAGCAACCTTATCTACTTTAATTTCGCCTAAGAAACTACTATATGCGTTATCTTCTAGTACACTTCTTATATCTACTCTGCTTGTACTATTTGGTCCTTTGTGATGCACATTTACTAATGTGTTGTTTTTATTATTTTCGTAAAGATAATAACTGCCTTTAACATTAGTTGTACAATTTTTATATACATCAATGAACATAAGATCTTGATTATAATTATTACCTTCACTTTGCATTGTAGCATTAAAAGTACTACCAGGAAATTGTATTACCTGACTTTCTAAAATACATAAAGATTCTTCTTTATTGTTGATGTCAAACGTTCTATCTAAATTTAATGTAGCACCTTCTCTTACTAAGTATAATACTTTTATTATTTTAGTACCGTTTTTTGCGTGTATATATTCTGATATAGATACATTTGAATGAGCTCCGATATCCACAACGATTACATTACAACTTAGATCGTTATCATTAAAAATATCTGATAAGGTTACATTTAGATCTAGATGAGAGTCAGGCAATATTTTATATCCTACAGGACTAATAGAATGTATTACAGCAATATCGCCTAGTCTTCCTGTAGGTTCCAAGTAAGGTTGATATAGATTTAATCCGTTATTACGTTTGTCTGCTGATAAAAGAGTTATTGGATTCTTTACATACCAATCATTATTATCACAATCAGGATTTATACTAATAAGTCCGTCATCTATTATAATATCAGTCATGTCTGATATAATATTTTTTGTATCTTTAGTCTTTTTATCAGTATCGCCTTTGTTAAGATGTTCCTCAAGAGTTTTAATACTCATGTTCTTATACAGTTTATTGTCTATTGGATGTAATTTAAGTAAGTTATCATAACAATTCTTTGCAACATCATGTATAGGAGACTTATTATTAAGTAGACTATTAAACCTTATACCTGATTTAAAGAAGTTTCTTAATTCTTTAAGATTATATTCTAGTTCAGCCATTGAATCCGTTTTCTAATATGTCGTATGCAACCTGTACATCGTCTGATTGTTTTGCATTTCCGTTTTTATCTAATATTGTAACAGTATCAGGACTTAACTTTGTTATAAGTTCTGCATAATGACTTACAATAATTAATGTTTTGTCTCCCTTATCAACAAATGCTCTTAACTTTTCTACCAATACTTTAATAGCATCTATATCTAATCCACTATCTGGTTCGTCTAGTATTGCTGTTTGAGGATCTAGCATATCTAATTGTATTAATTCGTTCTTCTTTTTCTCACCGCCACTTGCTTCTACGTTAAGTTGTTTCTTATCCCATTCAGCACCTAGGCCTAAATCTTTTGCTGATTGTCTAAAACTAGATAAGTTTTCTTTTATGCTTTGATTCTTGTCTAAAGATGTCATTGCTTGTTTAATAAACTGAAAGTTACTTAATCCTTCTATAGGCGTTGGCGTTTGGAAACTGATAAACAGACCTGCCCTTGCACGTTCATAGGTCTCCATAGACAGCAAGTCCTTACCATTAAACTCTACAGCACCTTCTGTTTCGTAATTAGGGTTACCCATTAAAGCATGAGCAAATGTACTTTTACCTACACCATTAGGTCCCATAATAACATGTACACCAGGGCCGTACTCCAAAGTCATGTCGCTTAATATTGTTTCGTTGTCTACTTTAATTGTAAACTCTTGTGTTACTAACATTAGTTAGATTCCTCTGTTAGAACTTTCTTTAAATCACCTGTAGTATGCATTTCTGTAATTATATCACAGCCTCCTAATAGTTCACCGTTAAAAAATAGTTG